>ENA-UOJG01000176-UOJG01000176.1-human-gut-metagenome-genome-assembly--contig:-C47-NODE-176-length-98006-cov-33.826270_pt1 | contig 98006 bp, 102 predicted proteins | sample MGYA00242340_ERZ723887 | MGnify/ENA metagenome assembly ERZ723887 | reverse complement strand
CCCCGGACCAATCGGTTATGAGCCGACCGCTCTGACCAACTGAGCTAAAGGCCCACAAACAGCGTTTCCCGAACAACGAACAGGGAAGTGGTGACCCCTAGGAGACTCGAACTCCTGTTACCGCCGTGAAAGGGCGGTGTCTTAACCGCTTGACCAAGGGGCCATAAATATGGTCGGGGTGAAGGGATTTGAACCCCCGGCCCCATGCTCCCAAAGCACGTGCGCTACCGAACTGCGCTACACCCCGTTCGCATTTCGCTTTTGGCGACGCTTAGTAATATACCGTATTTTGTTTCACTTGTCAACAACTTTTCTCAGAAAATCCAAACAAATTGTATAGCCGGTGGCGAAGCGCCAACACATATGGTATAATTTCAGCACAAATTGGGCATTTTTTTGAAAGGAAAGGCTTAATGTGAAAAAAATAACGATATATACTGATGGTGCCTGTTCTGGAAACCCCGGCCCGGGCGGTTGGGGTGCAATCCTGATGTACAGGGAAAACAGTAAAGAGCTTTCCGGCTATGAACCGGAAACAACCAACAACCGCATGGAACTTACAGCTGCCATTCAGGCGCTGGATGCTTTGAAAGAGCCATGTGAGGTTGAGCTTTATACGGACAGCGCCTATCTTTGCCGCGCATTTAATGAGCGATGGATCTACAATTGGATGCACAATGGTTGGCAGACTGCCTCAAAAAAACCGGTGGAAAACCGTGCGCTTTGGGAGTCATTGCTGCGCCACACAAAAACGCATAGGATTACCTGGGTTAAAGTGAAAGGCCACAGTGATAACAAATATAATAACCGCTGTGATCAATTGGCTACCGGAGCAATTAAAGCCCATCAAGCATCAAAAAAGGTTTAAAATACATATTACTATTCGTTAAACTTGTGTTTAACGAATAGTAATAAATTGGGAACCCTGCCTTCTTTTGAAATTCGCACCAAGTTTTCAGGCTAACGCAGGAGTGCGTCTACTCTAACACTCCACGAACGCACTTCTCCGGTTTCTGCCCGATACGTTCCTGAAAACACATAATATGGGATCATGGGAACATCGGCACGGAAAGGTTCGCTCCATAAGTTGAATCGTCATAGTTCAAGCTTACCGCATTCAAGACGGCGCCATCCGCGCTCCAGCGTCCACCGCCAACCTGCAGGTTTCCATACCGTTTGGCAAAATCATATGCATCCTGAAAGCCACCTGTAAGCAAAAGTCTTTCGGAATTGCTCAATTCCTTGCCCCTCCCCGGCAACGCATGTGCGGATGGCGTTTGGGCAGCTGCGTCCACTTCATCCGAATCGTATTTACGCCAACGCACACACCAATTTTCCTGTTTCTTGATTGGCCAATGTATGATGCGCCTCCCCAGGCGTGCACCTGAAGTGCTTCCTCGGTTTCCGGTTTGATTTCAAGCGCTGCAAGCACGCTTCTAAGCGTCTGCAAATAATCGCCGTCATAGGAGCATAGGAGAACCTCCCCCGTCTTTTCGGAAAGCGGGATATTCAGGATTGTGTTTTCCGGGATTTTGCTGGTTGCATAGCGCAAAAGACCGTACTTAGAATGTGTGCTTGCAATATCGATCGCCGCAGGGACGCAGATGGAAAGCAAAAGCGCCAAGCCGGCGCAAACAGTACGCTATTTAGCGCGAGGAATTTGAGCTGTACAAAGTTTTTTCCACCAAACACGCCGGGAAAAGATGCTCTCGCAGAGGCGCAAAAGGCAAAATCCCAACATTCCGCCGAAAGTGTTAGCTAGTATATCATCGATATCGGCCGAACGCCCGATAAAATATTGAATTGCTTCGATGCTGAACGTTGTGCATAATGCGCAAAGCGCAACCTTCCAAAACCGATTGAACTTGTCAGGAAATACCAATGGCAGCAGAAATCCGAGTGGCACAAAAAGCAGCACGTTGAGCGTAACCTGTGAACCAAGAATTCCGGCTTTTTCAAACATGGCGGAAAACAGTTCCGTGAGTGGGCACAGGTTTAAACAACGCAAATCCCAAAATCAAGCCCCCTTCCTCAATTCCTTTTACGGTAACCTTGCAGATTTATGGTAACCTTACAGAAAAGAAAAAGCAACCGGCCGAAAAAGTGTTTACAAACGGTTTAAACATAAAAGCAGGATGCTAAGCATCCTGCTTTTTGTTTTTGGTCTGGGTGAGAAGATTCGAACTTCCGGCCTCTTGAACCCCATTCAAGCACGCTACCAAACTGCGCCACACCCAGAAAGACTATGCGCGGTTCGATTTTCTCGAACCTTGAATATAGTAGCATTCCGGCGTGTATTTGTCAAGTGCTTGCAGCGATATGTTTTTTGGCCGGGATATCGAAATAAAGCAAGATGCATGGCAAACATCATTACCGGTTGGCCATGCATCTTGCTCATACGTGCATTCTATAACAAAATGCAGATCAGCCCATTGCAGCCTTCGTTTACCATGCGTTGCAGGGTTTCCTGAAGCCGCTGCTGCACCTCGTCCGGCAGACGGTTTACTTTGCCCGTCATACCTTCTTTAACAAGGTCATAGAGCGGTTTACCAAAAATATTCGTATTCCAAATTCCGGCGGAATCTCGTTTGGCTGCTTCCATCAAGTAGGCAAGGAACTCTTCTGCCTGATCTTCCGTTCCGACAAGAGGCGAAACTTCGGACTCAATATCAACACGAATCATATGCAGCCCGGTTGCTTTCGCATGCAGCCGCACGCCGAAGCGGCTGCCATGCTGCATGATCTCCGGCTCATCAAGCGACATCTCATCCATGGCAGGCGGAACCATGCCGTAGCCCGTTCTGTAAGCTGCATCGAGCGCGCCGCGCAGCCTGTCGTACTCCCGCTTCGCTGCAACGAATTCTTTTATTGAAGCGATTAGATGCGCGTCGTCCCGAATTTCATAACCGCAGGCCTCGCCAAGCACCGTATAAAACAGGCTGCTCTCCGGCCTGAGGTCAACTTCAATTTCCCCGCTTCCAAGTGCGACCCGTTTTACCAGAGGGCTTTCAAAACCTTCTATGCCTGAAAGTGACGCTGTGAGCTTCCCGTAATCTCGCATGCGTGAAAGTTGTTCTGACGCTGCATAAACCGGTTCCATGATGCGCTGAACCAGCCAGTGCTGAAGCTCGAGTGCGCTGATCCATTCCGGAAGTGTCACATGTACCATACGGATCGGGAACTCCATCAGCACGAGTTCCATAAGATCATAAAATTCTGCAGATGACATTTGCATTACATCTGCGGCCCGCACGGTAGCGTCGTATTTTTCCTGCATGGCCATGGCAAGCGCAAGCGTTTCTGCATTGTTGGGGTGTGTGCTGTTCAGGACGATTACGAAGGGTTTTCCCTGCTCTTTCAGTTCACGGATAACCCGTTCCTCTGCCTCCACGTAATCCTCGCGGCCAATCTGGGTGATGCTGCCGTCCGTCGTCAGAACAACACCGATGGTAGAATGCTCCGTGATGACCTTTCGCGTGCCGATTTCCGCAGCTTCTTCAAAGGGGATGTCATGATCATGCCAAGGCGTGCGCACCATGCGCGGCATGTCGTTTTCAATGTGTCCAACCGCACCCGGAACCATATAACCAACGCAATCTACCATGCGGACCCGGATAGATGTCGTGTCGCTGATTTTCAGTTGCGCAGCTTCGTTCGGGACGAACTTTGGCTGCGTTGTCATGATGGTCCGTCCTGCAGCGCTTTGCGGCAGCTCATCTGTCAGGCGTTCCTTCGCATGCGGATCCTCCATCCCCGGCAATACGAGGAGATCCATGAAACGTTTGATAAAGGTCGATTTTCCCGTCCGGACGGGGCCGACCACACCAATATAGATATCTCCATTCGTTCGTTCCGCGATATCGCGGTATAATTCAGTCCTGTCCATTCAGGTGTCCTCCCCACTGTTATAAATCGACTAGTGAAGTATATGTGCCGCGGAAAAGAAACATGCCCCCCTTTCCATATGGAAGGAGGGCAAATTGAATGGCGCCTTTTAATTTTGAATCAGAGCGGTGCATTTTTCGTGCGCTGGCGCACGAGAAGCCGGATGGGGGTTGCCGTTAGCCCAAAGGACTTGCGGATATAATTTTCCATGTATCGTTTATAGGAAAAATGCATCAGCTCCGGCTCATTCACAAACAGGACGAACGTGGGCGGCTTAACCGATACCTGTGTTGCATAGTAGATTTTCAGGCGGCGGCCCTTATCCGAAGGCGGTTCCGTAATCATTACAGCTTCGGAAACGATGTCATTGAGCGTGCCGGTAGAAACGCGCAAACAGTTCTGCGCATATGCAAAATCCGACTGTTCCATCACCTTGCCGACGCGTTGGCCGCTTAAGGCAGAAATAAAAAGCATTGGCACATAATCCATAAACGCCAGGTCGGCTGAAAGCTTCTTTTTAAATTCGTTCATCGTATGTGTATCCTTTTCAATAAGATCCCACTTGTTTACGATTAAAACCGAAGCCTTACCTTCTTCGTGTACATAGCCTGCGATGCGCACATCCTGCTCGCTTAAGCCTTCTGCCGCATCAATCACAATCAGCACCACGTCTGCGCGGCGAATCGCACCGAGCGAGCGGATTACACTATAGCGCTCAATGCTTTCATCTTCAATCGCACGCTTCCGCCGGATACCAGCCGTATCAACAAGCATATAATCTCGTCCGCCATAGGTGAAAGGTGTGTCTATTGCGTCCCGCGTTGTTCCCGCGATATCGCTTACAATCGTGCGCTCCTGGCCGAGCAGCGCGTTTACCAGGCTGGATTTTCCAACATTTGGTTTCCCCACTACCGCAATGTTCGTCACTTCCGGATGCTCATCCTCCGGGTTCTTTTCAAAATAAGAAACAACTTCATCCAACAGGTCGCCAATGCCGAGCCCCTGCTCTGCAGAAAGTGCGACGGGCGCGCCAATACCGAGCTCGTAAAAATCGTAGACCGAATCCGCATACTTAACGTGATCCACCTTGTTCACGCCAAGCACGACCGGCTTGCGAGACCGGCGAAGCATTTCTGCAACCTCTGCATCTGCCGCCGTAATGCCTTCCCGCCCATCCACAAGAAAAACGATGACATCTGCCGTTTCGATTGCAAGCTCTGCCTGCCGGCGCATCTGCACGCTGATAACGTCATCGCGTGCGGGCTCGATTCCCCCGGTATCCACCAAAGCAAAGTTATATTCAAGCCATGTCGCATCACCATAGATGCGATCCCGTGTAACGCCGGGCGTATCTTCCACAATGGCGATCCGCTTTCCGACAACCTTGTTAAAAAGTGTGGATTTTCCCACGTTGGGCCGGCCCACAACCGCAACCAAAGGTTTTGCCATATCCCTGTATACCTCGTTTTATTTCCAGTTTTTTAATGTATCAAACAATTCCTCAATGAACAGCGTGCCGTCGCTTGCGCAAAGCGGCACGATCCGCACAGAAAGCCGGTTTTGAAGCCCTTCCAAATGCTCTCCATCAAGGAAAACATCTTCGCGCTCACGCAAAGTGTCATCCGGCAAAAGAAGCATCCCGCTTGCGAGCTTCCCCCTGAGCTGCGCAGCAAGATCGCCCGCTGTCATGAGGCCACTTACAGTCACACTATGGCCAAAATAATCATTTTCAATGCGATGCAGCACAATCCGGATGCCATAGGGTGCAAGCATGGCAAACAACGGCTGCAAAAACGGAAATGCGGAAGCGCCTGTTGCAGCATCCACTGTTACCGGATTTTTAAGTGGAGCCTTTTCCGCAAGCGCTTCTTTAAATTCGGCTTCAAACTTGCGCAGAAGCCCAACACCGTTTTCGATTTGTGGGAATTCCTGATAATCCTCATACGGGGGAAGCGGAAGACCCGCAATGCAGTACATTTCATCCGAAGCATAGGCAAAGCCTTGCCCCGTCTCCTGCAATGCATGCGCATTGCACGCTTCCACGCGGGAAATTGCTTCCTGCGCTTCGTCACGCGTCAGCGTCCGAAGCGGCGTCAGTCCATCCCTGTGCTTTGTAAGGCCAACGGGAACGACTGCCACGGACTGTGCGGCAGGCGCGAGCGAAAAAAGATCGCGGAGCGTATTCGTAAGGATTTCCCCATCGTTCAGTCCTGGGCAAAGCACAATTTGCGCGTGAAACTGCATGCCCTCCCGCTTAAGCCTGCCCAAGCGCTCCATAAGGCGCACGGCTGTGGGATTGCGCATCATGGCCTTGCGCACTTCCCCATCCGTAGCATGTACGGAAATATAAAGAGGGCTGACGCGGCGTTTCAGGATGCGCGTAAACTCTGCATCATCAATGTTCGTGAGCGTTACATAGTTCCCCATGATGAGGGATAGCCGCCAATCGTCATCCTTAACATGCAGGGTGCTGCGCACTCCCTTGGGCATTTGGTCAATGAAACAAAACACGCAGTGGTTCTTGCAGCTTTTAATTGGGCTCATCAATCCACTTTCAAAGTTTAAGCCGAGCGGCTCATAGAGCTCCTTTTCTACGTCAGCATAAACGCTTTCACCATCTGATGTTTCAAAGCAAAGCTCCAATGTTTCCTTCGTTGTCAGCTGTTCATAATCAATCACATCGAGCACAGTTTCTCCGTCAACGGATACAAGCGACCAGCCCGGCTCTACACCAAGCTCTTCTGCAATCGAATCCATGTCTATGGCTGTAATTCTGTGCTTCATTAAAATCTTCTCCATCCGCAATAAATCATGTTCGATTATATCATGCCATATCCGATTCCGCCATACTTCTTTCTTTTGCACATTTCGAAGTTTTTATGTTATACTTTGTTTCATGGAAACGATCTATCACACACTCCTGCCCATATATGACGCCAATTCACGCATCCTGATCCTTGGCACCTTTCCCTCGCCCAAATCGCGTGCGCAGGGGTTTTATTATGGTCATCCACAAAACCGCTTCTGGCATGTGCTATCCACCGTTCTGCAGGAGCCATTGCCAGCTTCAATAGAAGAAAAAAGGGCAATGCTCCTGCGAAGAGGTATCGCCCTTTGGGATGTACTTGCATCGTGTAAAATCACAGGTGCAGCGGACAGCAGCATTCGTGACCCGGTTGCGAACGATTTCACGCCGATCTTCGCAGCAGCGGACATCCGCGCCGTATTTACAACCGGTAGGGTTGCGGCAAAATTTTATACGCGTCTTTGCGGAAGCGGATGCATTTGTCTCCCCTCCCCAAGCCCGGCAAATTGCGCGATGCCGTTCAGTGCGCTTGCGGAGGCCTATCGTGCTATTCTTCCGTATCTGCTGCAGCCTCTGCCGTAGGGGTCGGTGGGATTACCCAGACCCGGAAATGTCCCCAGTATACCTCTGTCATAACATAAAAGCGCATTTCTCCCCGTTTGAAAACAAATGCTCTTCCGTGCTGATCGCATGCAACGGCATCATATTCAGCTTCGATATGCATAAGAACGGCTGCTTCGGCGGCTTCACCCAGCAGGGAAATATATTCGCCGCTTCGCTGCGGCACTTCCGCAAACGGCTGCTTACGATTCAGCGTTGCCATTGCCCTGAGATACGGCAAAGGGTTACCGCGCTGAAACACGGCCGGGCCGTAAGAGCAGAACAATGCAAACAAAAGAACAACCAACAGCGCAATGCAGCTGCTTACGACTCCGCGCACGATGCGCCGCTTTTCCGAAAGTGCATTAACGAGCAGCTGCTCCGCAGCTTGCGGAACATTTTCTTTTTCAATCCGCACCCCGGCAAGAAGCTCGCTTACCGACACATCAAGGGCAGTACTGAGGCAGGGCAACATCGTAATGTCCGGCAAACCTCGCCCCGTTTCCCATCGAGACACCGCTTTGTCGGTAACGCCAAGCAGAGATGCAAGGGCGCCTTGGGTGAATCCCTTCTCCTTGCGGCAAGCTGCGATGAAGGCGCCTATTTTTCTGGGATCCATATGAAGCCTCCAATTTCAAAAATTTATGGCTTCAGGGTAACTGACGCATGAACTCCTGTCACCCTATGGAACGTAGAATTCCCTAAATTCCAAGCTCAGCTGCCCATTCGCTTTCTTTAAAACCAACAAGCACGAACCCATCCCCAATTAAAATCGGACGCTTCACAAGCATGCCGTCCGAAGACAGAAGCATAAGCTGTTCTCCTTCCCCCATCTCAGGCAAGCGCTCTTTTAACTGCATGTTCTTGTAGATCAGGCCGCTGGTATTAAAGAAACGCTTGAGCGGAAGGCCGCTTTTCGCATACCAGGTTTTGAGTTCGTCAAGCGTAGGACGTTCAAGTTTGATATCGCGCAGATCATAAGAAATACCGTGGCCATCCAACCAGCGTTGTGCTCTCTGGCAGGTGCTGCATTTGGGATAACAAAGAAGAAGCATTGAAATACCCACCTTTCTTTTAAATCGATCGATAAAATTAGTCCAAGAGCTGGAAACGCAGGAGCACGGGATCATGATCCGAATAGCAGTAGCCTGTGTTTATATTCTCATATGCGGTGCACTTTATATTATCAGAAATAATGAACCCATCAAGCGTGACGGTATAGGTTAGGTCAGGCACATATTCCATGTCCGCATTTCTTGCGCTATTCCATAGTTGCGCGCGCTCCTCACCACACAGCATATCGATGCAAAACTCAAAATGCTCCGGAAGTTTTTCCCGCGGAAATGGATATGCCCAAGACTCCCGTTCCATGTTGCCATCCGCCAGCGCTTTTAAGTCGTGGTTGAAGTCACCGCCGCAAATCACATAGTTGCCGGCAGAATATTCCCGTTCCATGTCCTCGCAAAGCATAAGAATCTGCCCTTCACGGATTTCATCCGAATTGCCATAGGCAGACATATGGAGCGTTAGGATCACAAGCTCTTTCCCGTTTTCCACCGGAAAGCGGGAAACGCTGTAGCAGCGGTCAAGATCAAAAAATTTTGTGATTGAGGTGGAAATCGGAAAGCTCCGGCGCATGCTTCCCGTAATGGGGAAACGTGAAAAGAGCGCAAGGCCTGATTTGCTTTTTCCGTGCGGCTCCGTGAAAGGATAAGCAAGAAATGCAGAATCATAATTGACCGCAAACGTTGAATAATAGTCCGGCAGAGCTTTGCGCAAAAGCTCATATTGATCTATATGGTAGCTCCGCGTTGCATCCAAGTCTATTTCCTGAATCAAAGCAAAGTCCGGATCGAGAGCGGCGATCAGGCTGGAGGCGCCCTCCACGGTATTCAGTACGCTCTCTTTGCTGGCCGCCCAGGAGGACTTCCCGCCATCCATAAAGAAGCTGTATTCCGGCGTGTAGGCTCCGAAGCCAATATTATAAGTAGCGGCACTATATTCCTCCCCAAGCTGCAAGGATGTTGGCGCAGATTCTGTTATATCTTGCGGCTGAATAATTGAAAGCTCCTGCATATCCGCAATGCGGTCATAGGTCACCAAAAGGTACGCAGCATAGCTTGCTATAAGCAGAAAAAACGCGGCAAAGGTAATTCCGATTATTTTTATTGCTTTTTTCACTGTAGTATACCCTTTCCCACTTCTCTTTGGACATTGTATTCATTATAGCATGAATGAAGAAAAAAGGGTTATACCTTGCCATTTTTAGGGGAAAGCAAGATAGCGCGAAATGAAAAAAGCTAGGTAAAACCTAGCTTTTTTCATGGTCGGGGCGACATGATTTGAACATGCGACCTTTTGGTCCCGAACCAAACGCGCTACCAAACTGCGCTACGCCCCGAAACTGGAGCCAATGTGGGGACTCGGACCCCAGACCTGCGCATTACGAGTGCGCCGCTCTACCAACTGAGCTACATTGGCGCGCCATGCACAACGTGCACCAACGGTTTCTTATTATAACAGACAAATCTTGTTCTGTCACTAGTTTTTTAAAAATTTTTTGTCCAGGTTCATGTTCCGGGATAAGCCCTTGCCACCGTCTGGGCGTGGCGGACATCTTCCTGCGAACTCAGGCGCGTGACTTCAAACTCGTCAACACGCATATGTCCGTCACCCTGCACATAAATTGTTCTTCCATTCGTTATGGGCAGGATTGGCGCCTGCGGCAAAGAATGATCTGCAATGATTTCGGCGATATGCGGATGCACCCGCAGCAAATAATCGCAGGATGCGTCCGTGCTGATCATGCGCATGAGCTGCTTACGCGCCTTTAACACCACGGTTTCATGCGAGAGCACTTTACCATCCCCTCCGCAGTAAGGACAAGGCGATTGAAGGGTATGGGAAATGCATTGCCGCGTTTTTTTTCGCGTCATCTCCACAAGGCCAAGCTGTGTAATGCCAAGCACGTTTGATTTCGTCCTATCCTTTTGCAGCTCAGAACGCAGCGTGGCAAGTACGCGCTCTTTGTCTGCAATTTCATCCATATCAATAAAATCTACAATAATAATGCCGCTGATGTCCCTTAACCGAAGTTGGCGTGCGATCTCCTTTGCGGCCTCGCAATTGGTAACGGTAATCGTTTCCTGAAGATTATCCGTTCCAACGTATTTTCCCGTGTTAACGTCAATGGTGGTAAGCGCCTCTGTTTGGTCAATGATAATGTAGCCGCCGTTTTTCATCCATACTTTGCGGGCAAGCGCTTTGTCAATTGCGCTCTCCAGCCCCAAAAGATCAAACATATCAGGCACATCTTCATAAAGCTCTACCCGGTCGCGCAATGTTGGGGAAATAATCCCTGCAACGAGCTGGATTTTTTCGCAGAACTCGCGGTCATTGATCACAAGGCGCTTAATGTCCGGCGTGAACAGATCACGAATTGTGCGGAACACGAGCGGTTCCTCTGCATGAATCAATCGCGGTACGCTGACAAGCCTGCTCTTTTGCTGGATACGTTCCCAGAGGCGAATCAGGAAGTGTAAATCCGCTTGGAATTCCTCCTCCCCTTTCCCTTCCGCAACCGTGCGGACAATCACCCCCATTTTCTGTTCGGCGGTAAGGCCTTCGAGCAGGTTCTTCAAACGTGTCCGTTCACACTCATCCTCAATGCGGCGAGAAACACCAACGTAGTTCACGCTTGGCATCAGAACGAGCGTTCGCCCTGGGAGGGTAATATTTGTAGTAACACGGGCGCCCTTTGTGCCGACAGGCTCTTTTACAATCTGTACTAGAACTTCCTGCCCCGGTTTAACGATATCTTTGATGTTCAATGGAGCGGACTTGAGTTCGCTCTGCTGCCCATGAAACGTGAAATCGGAGCGGTCGATTTGGATGTCACCCGCATAAAGGAAAGCGTTGCGTTCCAAACCAATATCGACAAAAGCAGCCTGCATTCCCGGTAAAACGTTCTGTACCCGGCCTTTATAAATATTGCCGACAAGACGCTCGCGCCCTCTGCGTTCGATATAAATTTCGCTTGGGGAACCGTCCTCAAGCAAAACCACCCTGGTTTGATATGGGTTAATATCAACAATGATTTCCTTTTCCACGATATTCGCTCCTAATTGAAAATTCATGGTGTGCCGATTCGGCATTAGTTTTTCCTGAAGTCTTTAATATCTTGTGGCAAGGCGGGCATAACGACACCATCTGCTGAATAAATGGCGGTTCGGTGCACGCGATAAGAAAAAGCGCAGGAGCAGCGGGAAGCGAGCGCTCCAAGCAGAAGATCTACATTTAAACTTCCCTTTGCGTCTGCAACGCCAAAAAGGGAAAGGGACAAGGAATCATTATCGGCCGAACGGCTGAACTTAAAATCCAGCAGCAACGGGCGGATATCCACCGTTTTGATTCCTCCTTTTGTACGCTTTTCAACGTAAACGGGAGCCTGTATCATGCTGTAAAACGCCTGTTCTATCCCTTCCGCAAAAGAAGGGTTCTCAGGAAAGAACCGAATCGTATAGGATGCTGCCGCCATGAGCGCTGTTAAAGCCGACAGCCCTTCAGCAGCGGCCGCTGCTTCCAAAATGCGAAAGCCGCCGGGAAGCACTGCATTTACTGCATCACGAAATGCATCGGAGCACATATCCTGCGCAAGCTTTACATCAAACCATTCTGCTTCACTTGTATAACCAAGGGAAAGCGCCGTTGCAAAAGAAAGCAGCGGGTGCGGGTTAAACCCCTGTGAATAGGCGAGGGGTATGTTCGCGCGACGGAAAGCACGTTGGAACGTGCGCTGAATATCGAGATGAGAAACGAAGCGCACCGCTTCTCCCTTTTCAAATCTTGCAATAATCCGCATACTTTTCTCCAAAACAACCATTGCATCCACTGCGGCAGTCCCTTGTTGTGAGTGCCGCATTTGCACGAGAAAGCTCGCGCATAAGATACGCTTCCGTTACCAACATATCGATATGCCCCCAAGGCAATGGTTCGCCAGGCTCACGCCGCCTATGGGCATAATCAGAAGGAAGCAAACCGTTTTCGGCAAAAGCGGTGCTCCAGGCTTCGGGTTTAAAATGTTCGTCCCAGGAATCGAACCGCGCACCATAGCGATATGCGGTTTCCATCACGTCCGCAAGGCGGCGGTCACCGCGCGCAAAAACCGCTTCAAGGACGCTGATATCCGGTGCATGATACGAAAACTCTGCGCCGCGAATCCCCTTCATAGCTGCACGCAGGAACTTCTGCTTTTCTATAAGCGTTTCCTTTCTGTCCTGGGGCTCCCACTGAAACGGGGTAAATGGCTTCGGCACAAAGGAGGAAGCGCTTACGCTGAGGCGCAGACCTTTCCCACGCTTTTCCTTTGGCATGCTGTAAAACAGCGCAGATACTTTTCGGGCAAGGTCGGCAATGCCGAGGAGATCTTCCTCCGTTTCTGTAGGAAGACCGATCATAAAATAGAGCTTCACGCTGTTCCAGCCCGCCTCAAAAGCATCCCGTGCAGAGCGCAGCAGATCCTCCTCCTGCACCCCTTTATTGATGACATCACGCAGGCGCTGGGTTCCTGCTTCAGGTGCAAACGTCAGCCCTGCCTTGCGCACAGACTGCATGCGTTCCAGATCATCTTTCATGAATGCGTCAATGCGAAGGGACGGAAATGAAATTGAAACGCGCTTCTTTTCAAATTCGTCCATGATTTCCGGTACGAGTGTGTGGATTTCTGAATAGTCCCCCGAACTCAGGGAGAAGAGAGAAACCTCATCATAGCCTGTACAGGCTATCAGTTCACGCGCCTGCTCCATCACTGTTTCACGATTGCGCTCCCGAATGGGACGATAGATAAAACCTGCCTGGCAGAACCGGCAGCCGCGCGTACAACCGCGGAATAATTCAAGAGCGATACGATCATGCACAATGGACATGTAGGGCACAATTGGTTTCCCGATATACGGCGCATGCTCCAAATCTTTGACCACACGCCGCGTAATGCGGTGCGGCGCACCTGGTTCTATCACAGCCATGCGTTGGAAGCAGCCCGTCTCATCGTAGACAGGCTCATAAAATGATGGAACGTAAATACCCGGTATTTGAGCGATCGATCGCAGCAGGGTCAGCTTGTCCCATCCCTGCTGTTTTGCCTTAAGAACGGCGTCTGCAAACTCTTCAATCAGCTCTTCACCGTCTCCGATCAGGAAAGCATCCACAAACGGGGCCAATGGTTCCGGATTGCAGGCACAAGGCCCACCGCAAACGATAAGCGGCATGCTGCCGTCTCGCGCTTTTGAATGAAATGGCAAGCCAGAAAGCTCAAGCATTGTGAGGATGTTTGTATAACACATCTCATAAAGCAAGGAGAATCCAATTACATCGCAGTCTGCAAGCGGACGCTTTGTTTCAAGTGTAAACAGGGAAACTCCATTTTCGCGCAACGCACGTTCCATGTCAGGCCAAGGCGCAAAAACGCGCTCGCAAATTGTGTTCTCCCGCGCGTTTAAAATGTGGTACAGGATGCGTGAACCAAGGTGCGACATACCAATCTCATAAACATCGGGGAACGCAAGCGCAAAGCGTAGTTCAGCATCGGTTTTCTGTGTCATATTCACTTCTCCGCCCATATAGCGTGCCGGCTTTTCTACGGACGATAGAATGCGATCAATCAGTTGTGAATCCAAAACGCCCTCCAAATGGTATTTTTGCCATCTTCAGTTTATCACTGAATTTGCATAAGGTCAATGTAACAATAAGATTGCACGGAGCGTTGCCCCCATACCGAGGCGCGCTATGCCATCAAGCAGACACGATTCGCTGAGGCGTCCAATCTCTTCCATCGCATCGTTTACAACGAGGATATATGTGATATTGCGTGGGTCTGTAAAACGCAACGCATCCTCACCGCGCACAGATTGATGCAAGGCAATAAAGCGCACACGGAGGCAATCGCCGGCACGTATTGTTTCAAAACGGCGCAGGACTCCATCGATACGTGCTTCTTTGGTTTGCCTGCTTTCCCGCCAGACAGCAAGCAGCAAAAAAGCCCCCATAATGAACATCATTGTTTGCGTATCAACTTCAGTGGGAACAAAAATGCCGCAGACAATTGCGGCAGCTCCGGTGATGCTCCCAAGAAAAAGGAGAAGCTGCGAGGCTTGGCGTGGCGGGAGCACCATGCGCAGCAAGGATTCCGCCATGCGGCCGCCATCCAGCGGCAGCGCTGGAACAAGGTTGATAATGCCCAGCAATGCGTTGATGCGCCCAAACTGCGCAATGAGCGTGCGCCCGGGCAGATGCAGACTTTCGCTTGCCCATAGCGCTCCGCAGGCAGCCGCGGAAACCAGGCTGAACAACGGCCCCGCAGAAGCGACGGCAAGTTCATCCCATCGATTTCCGATGCGTTTTTCAATACGGGCCACAAAACCAAAAGGCTGGAGCTCGATGCGCTTGATCCGGTATCCCATTGCGCGTGCAACAAAAACATGACAAAGCTCATGCAGAAACAGAGCCAATAGATTTAGTAACATTGTTCCGGGGCGTCCCGCAAGCAGCGCGTAAAGAATCGGCAGCAACACAAATGGGCTGCATTCAATTTCTGTGTTTCGTAGCTTGCCCAGCCGCATCAAACATTTCCAGTCTTTAAAATAAAGTATGCAGCGGGATTTTCCGGCTGTCCCTGAATTAAAAGCCCAACATAGAGTTTTTCCCCCGCTTCAATCGAACCGACATAATCGCTTTTTAGAAGGGGCTGCCCCACTTCTACGCTAATGCTGGAAAGCCCGTAAAGGAAAAGCTCCTTATCGTCCGAAGCGACAATGCGTACATAATTTCCAAGATCTTTATCCGCTCCCGTCTCCTTTACACTGCCATCCAAGCAAGCGGATACGTTTTGCTCCTGGCCTGCCGTCAGTGCAAGCAGGGTACTGTCGCGGAGTGACTCGCTTTCGTTTGCCTCAATCGGCGGCTGTAGCTTCCCGCTGCTGGAGAAAACCTCCAAAATGCCCGGCAATTCAACAAATTTCAGTTTTCCAAGCATATCGTCAAGTTCGCTTTCCTCATTCACGGCTTCTTTGACCGTTTGCAGGGCACTGTCCGTAGCGGGTGTGCCGATCCATTTCAGCAGCAGCACAAGCGCACATGCAGCAGCGCAAATGCCGCATTTTACGAGCATAGAAGTCGCATCAAACGGCTGCGATTGGGATGGCCTTCCCCGCCTTGCCTCCCGCATGCTGCGGCGCGGTTCCGCGCTTCGCCCGGAACGCACGCGCGGCAAACGCAGCATCATATTCGTTTCTTCGGATATAAAGCCTGAAAGTTCCACTTTATTGCGTTTTTCTTCCATAACAACACCTCCCGCGCGGTAGAGTATATGCGCAGGAGCGGTGTTTCAACAACGGTTTGAGTTATTTTTTGACCGGCCGGCGCATGCACACGTTTTCAACGATACCGACCGCAATCATGTTTGTGAGAAGATTCGAGCCCCCATAACTTAAAAAGGGAAGAGGAATTCCGGTGACGGGCATAAGGCCCATCGTCATGCCGATATTCTCGAAGACGTGGGCGAGCAGCATGCCAATCACGCCGGCAACAAGGCATGTTCCAAAATTGTCCTTCGCTTTGAACGAGATCCAAAGCCATCGAAATACCAACATGAAATAAAGAAGGATAATCAATGTGCCACCGACAAAGCCCAAACCTTCTACAATTCCCGCAAAGATAAAATCAGTATGGCGTTCCGGCACAAAGCGAAGCTGCGCCAGCGTGCCTGAGCTAAAATATCCTTTCCCATAGAGTTGCCCTGAGCCAATGGCGATCTTGGATTGATATACGTTATATCCGCTGTTGGAAAGATCGAGACTTGGGTCCAGAAAAACATCAATGCGGAAACGCTGGTCATCGTTCATCACAAAAAAATATGCAAGCGGCAGTCCGGCTGCGAGCGCGCCTGCGGCGGCAACAATATACCCCCAACCAATGCGCGCAATGAACAAAATAAAAACCAGAATGCAGATGTAAACAAACGCAGTGCCAAAGTCCGGCTGAAGCATGACCAGTACCGTTGGAAGGCCGCAGACTGCAAGCGCAAACAGGATGGACTTGAAAGAACGCAGCCTTCCATGATCCTGGTCCATCCCCTCTGAAACAATTTTTGCAAGGAAAATAATGATGCACACCTTGCATAGCTCAGCTGGTTGAATTGCACGGTCGATTGCTTCAAAGACAAACCAACCCGCAATACCACGTGTTTTTTCTACTGTAAATAAAATGAGTAGAAGCGCCACATTTCCAATATAAGCATATTTGATCAGCAGCTTGAAAAAGCTGTAATCAAACACGATTACAATCAAAAATGCCGCTATGCCGACAAGAAAGTTTACGCCCTGACGCTGCACATAATTGAGGTTTAGCTTTGCTAAGTAATCGCTTACAGAAGCCTCGTCTCCATCAAAGGGAGAAGCCATGATGCTAGCAATGCTAATAAGGCCAATTGCAACCAACACCAAAACGAGGACGATGGTGACCCAGTCAATTTGTTTAAGCAGCTTTCTGTCGAGCATAAAGCGGTTTCCTTCGGTCAGGTAATGTTGAACAAAGCTTTCATTTGTTCAAAAATGGCTTTGTACTTGTCGGCTGTGTCGCCATAAATGATAGGCCTGTTTACGCGGGAAACCGGAGGCACTGTATCGCCGCGCAAAAGCTTATCAAGCGCCATGGTTGCCTCTGCCGCAGCCTCATAATAAGGCTCGATGCAGAGTGCATAGATATCGTTATCGCTGAACAAGCCATAATTGTCGTCGCTCAAACCATTGCAAAACACCGTAATGGTGATCTGAGTAAGCAGACCTGGGTTGGGTGTTGGCTCCGGCGTCATGCCGGGTGCAGGGGTGGGTTCCGGCGTCGGGCTTGGAGCGCCTTCCGCACGGAACGTTTTCTGCGCTTTTGAACGCGCCTGAATCGCAATGGATGCCGCCTCGCTGTCCACTACATACATACCCTTTATGTCCCGGTTATAGAGCAGATAGGTTGCAAGTTCGTCGATGGCCCCCTGCTCATCGACTGCCGTGCGGTCGAATGCCTCCACGCGGAACTGCGGATAGGCAGACGCAATAGATGCCGAAAATGCTGCATAGCATGCTGCCGTATCCGCCCCATAAACCAGAATGCGGCCGGACTTCAGGCTTCGCTCCGTCATGCGCTCGGCAAGGCCACGGGCAAGCTCATCATAATATTCCGAGGTATCCGCTATGATGTTTGCATCAAGCCCCACGGCAGAGCTTTCGTAATACGGCACAACAACCTTTATCCCATTTTCTGCAGCGCGCCCGATTGCGGCATCGCTTTCGCAGGTTGGATCGAACACAAGAAGTGCATTCACATCGTCCGCAATCGCTTCGTCCACGGCGGAAAGCATCCCTTCTCCTGCGGTTGCACGGTATATTTTCGCCGCATAGGAAAGGTTTTCTGCGGTATGCAAGAAGCCGTACATGGTCATGTAGGCTCGGTCAGAACCATCGTCATCTATTACAAGGCCAATTAAGTCAAAGCCTTTTCCGGCTGCTGTGGCAGGCACGCCCGCATTCAGCTGCCCGGGCGTTTCCGGTTCCGCAGGGGAGTTGGAGCTGGATGGCAACGATGCCTCCTCTATTTTTTCTGCGCAGCCGCTACACGCAAAAAGCAACGCAGCTACAAGCAGAAACGCGATTTTTCGTTTCATGCAGTTCCTCCGAATTAAAGCGCTAAGCTTATTGTACAGCATTTCCCCTGGTCTGTCAGCCAATCGGGGGAAATTAACAAAAGGGCCATAAAATTATACGCCGGATTTCATTTAAACCTGATAGCGCATATCCCGTGCAGGCATTGCGTCAAGCTCTGCTTTTTTTGCCGCAAATCCGGGTTTGCCGAGCAGTGCGTAAGTTGCCTTCTTCCCTTCCTCAACGCCTGGTTGGTCAAACGCGTTCAGACCGAGCAATTCACCCGCGAACGCTGTTTGAAGCTCAAACAGGCAGATCAGTTCGCCAATTGTAAACGCGTTTACCTCCGGCAAGGTGATGGTTTTGCTCATGTGGCCTGACTTACACACAGCATATTCGGTGGCTGCTTGCTCCGCCTTAATGAGTTCATTGAACGTATGCCCGCTCAAGAACGCTACGTCCGGGATATAGTCATATGCATGGGGGATTGGTATTTCTGCACGATACCGATCTACCCCGAGGAACGTGATCACCTTATCGAACGGACCTTCTGTGTACAGCTGCACTTGAGAATGCTGATCCGTTACGCCGAGTGCCTTTACAGGCGTTTGGCCGGCATAGATTTCCCGGCCGGAGCACGCGTACCGTTTGCCGAGCGATTCCGCCCAAAGCTGCGCATACCAATCGGACATAAAGCGAAGCGAATCCGCATATGGCATCAGGACGCTGATATTACAGCCCTGCTTCATCGCAAGAACCTCAAGCGCCGCGAGAATGCACGCAGGATTTTTCAATGCATCTTGCTCAGAACAAAGCGAGTCCATATATGCCGCCCCGGCAAGAAGCTCTTCGATGTCAATCCCACATACGGCCGCAGCAAGCAGGCCGACCGGACAGAGTTCGCTGAAGCGCCCCCCCACGCCATCCGGCACGAAGAACGTTGTAAGATCGTTTTCCTTTGCGATTTTGATCAGGTTCCCTTTCTCCGCGTCCGTTGTAGCGATAACATGCTCCCGCCATGCGTCGCCAACGGCATTTTTCAGAAAGTCTGTCGCCCAAAGCAGCTGCGACATCGTTTCGGAGGTGCTGCCGGACTTCGTAATAACATTAAACACCGTACGGGCAGGGTCGATTACATCCATCAAAGACGCCATCCGTTCCGGATCAATGTTATCCTCAACATAAAGTTTGGGGCCGTTGCGCTTTGCGGCAGGCAGGTCATTGTAGCGCAAATGGGAAAGCGCCTGCTGCACTGCGATGGGACCAAGCGCGCTGCCTCCGATGCCAAGCACAACAAAAGCATCGCAGTTCCTTCGTACCCATGCGGCGGTTTCAAGAATTTGGTGAACCACTTCGCTCTGGTTAAAGGGAAGCTGGCGCCACTTCATTTCGCCGCGCTTTTCTTCCATACGCAGTGCTGCCGCCTTACACTGCGGCCTCTGCTCTGCAAGCATGGCTGCGCCAATACCGCGCATCCCTACAAATTCCTGCATCATGTTGTTGTAATCCACCCGAAGCCGCATGGAATCACGCCATTCCCTGCTTTCAAATCGCTTCATATGTTTCGTTGCCTCCTAAATCTATTGCAAATGGTTTTGCATCTTTATTTTGATAGGATTATATCACATATCGTGTGCGGCTGTCCGCATAAATTATACTACCGGTAATTCAGGGAGACTTAAAATGAAAAAGAGGAAATGGCTATGGATTATTTCTTTTGCCGTCTGTGCGGCCTCCGGGATTGTTCTTCTGGCTGCGGCTTGTTCCGCACGCGCATCCGGACACATGAAGCTCACGGTGATTGACGCATATTCCCTGCGCGCCATTGCAAACGCGAGAATCATCCTCCCGGAAGCCGGCCTTTCCGCAACCTCCGACCAAAATGGGGTGGCATATCTTTACGGCGTGCCGGTGCGGGTGCGGGAAGGGGCGTTGGCAGAAGTTCCCTGCGATTATGGGGAAACCACAATTTTTGTTTATGCGGAAGGCTACCTGCCTTTTGCGCTGTTCCATGCGCATGTGTACCCAGACCGCATGCGCAATGGGCCAACGCTGTATCTTTTTCCGGAAGGGAACGAGGACGGCATTGAGGTCATTTCGATGATAGAATCCCCTGCCGAAGAGTGGGTAAAGCGCCTTCTTGATTCTTACATGCCATGATATTTTAACACTTCGGATGCTGCTTTTGCCGTTGGCGCATGGTATAATAACAGCATGTCGAACGAAAGAAGCAAATCGATTTCCCGTGCCGAATGGAAGCGGCAGCTCAGGAAGCTGCCGTGGCTTTTACTGATCCCGCTTGGAATTTTTGTCCCGCGCCTTGCCGCACAGCATCCGGACTGGATTGAAGCATACTACTCCGAGAAAATCTACCCTTTTATCAGCGCATGGATGGGAAAGCTCAATTCCTTCACCCGCGCTTCGTTGGCTGAATGCATTCTGTTTGCGCTTGTAATCACGGTTGCCGTACTAACGCTTGTGTATCTTTACCGCCTGTTGTTCCGGCGAATCCGCTTTTCCGCCTTTGTTGGCTATCTGCTTTCGCTGTGCATCGCGGGAGGCGTATTGCTCAACCTGTTTTATGTGATGTGGGGCTTCAATTATTTCCGGCCTTCACTTTATACGCTTCTTACGCTTCCGGTGGAAGAACGCAGCACGGACGAACTGGAGGCAGCATGTTTACGCCTTGCGGAAGAAGCAAACGCATTACGGGGCGAAGTGCGTGAAAATGAGGAAGGCGTATTCACACTCGATGAAGGATACGAGGCCTACTTTGACGAAATTCCGGCCGCATACGCAGCGCTTGGCTGTGAGCTTCCTCTTTTTTCCCGGCGCACCTATGCCGCAAAGGGTGTCGCGAGTTCCATCGGTCTTTCCTATGCCGGGATCTCCGGCATCTTCATCCCGCATACAGGGGAAGCAAACGTAAATGTCGATCAGCCTGCGCTCCTGATGCTTTCCGCTGCAGCACACGAAACTGCCCACTACCTTGGCATTGCGCGCGAGGACGAGGCAAACTTCGCCAGCTACCTTGCCTGCACGCATTCGCAGGATCCCTCCATCTCGTATTCCGGCACAATGCTTGCCCTGATCCATTGCGGAAACAAGCTTTATGCCGCAGACAAGGAAAAATACTCCGCCCTTTACGCAACATACAACGAGGGGGTAGTACGCGACCTCAGGAGCTATAATGCGTATTGGGATTCGTTTGAAGGCCCGGTCGAAGAAGCCGCCACAACGCTCAATGACAATTACCTGAAGTTTAACCAACAGGAAGATGGAGTAAAAAGCTACGGCATGATGGTCGACCTAATTCTTGCCTACTTTGCTGCAGGAAACTGATCCGCTATTCCGCTTTGGTTTTCACAGCCCGTTCCAGCACTTTTGACGCAATAGGCGCGGCAACCGTCCCACCTCCTCCCGCCTGCTCCACGATTACGGTGATCGCATAGGGATGCGCATCACTATCGATATAGCCGGTGAACCAGGCATGCGCACGTGCGTTTTTTGCAGAGGAAACCTCTGCCGTGCCTGTCTTTCCGCAGACGGTATAACCATCCACGGCTGCGCGCGTGCCCGTGCCGCGCTGCACCACGCCCCGCATGCAGGCCGCAAGAAATTCCGCTTCGTTGCCTTTGAGGAACGCCTCATATTCCTCTGGCGCGAGGCTTTTGTATTCTATGCCCGCCGTACCGCTCACGCCTTTTAAAATCTTTGGTTCCATGGCAGCGCCTCCATTTGCAATGGCACATGTAATCAGGCAGAGATGCACAGGCGTAATAATGTCTGTATGTTGGCCAACCCCGCTCCAAGCGAGCTCGAAATCCGTCTCCGCATCGCTGTAGGTTCCCGGATATGCCACCAGTTCGTCAAACAGGAGCTCCCCGTTGAATCCAAGCGACTCAGCTGTTTTGCGCAGATTTGTTTCGCCGATTTCAAGCGCAAGCTGTGCAAAGACATGATTACAGGAGTGGATGAAGGCTTCCTCCAACGTCAGCTCACCATGCCTGGCGTCCTCATGATCCCGAAGAAGGATATATTCCTCGCGCAATGCCCCCGTTTCGTCATAAGGGTTCACATCGTCATTCACCAGCGTTCCGCTTTCCTTTTCAAACACAAGCGGCCCGCTGCACAAAAACGTGCGGCTCTGCACATTCGGCAGATATCGCAGCGCTGCAATCGCCGTAACGATTTTAAACGTCGATCCCGGAGTATAGCGTCCCATCGTTGCGCGGTTGACCATGCTGCCCTCTGCAAGCGTGTATCCTCCTGTGGCATAGTCTTTCATGCGTGCCGGGTCGAATCCGGGGCGCGCGGTGCAGGCAAGCACTTCTCCTGTTTTGTAATTCATCAGCAAAATCGCACCGTTGTTTCCTTCTAAAAGAGAATAGGCGTATTCCGAGAGCGCTGCATCGACCGTGAGCATAATGTCGGCTCCCGTACGCTGTTTCCCTGAAACCAAATAAGAAAGTTGTTCCCCAAGATCCTGATCGAATCCAAGCAGATATTTTGCAAACAACGCTTCTGCTCCAAGCGTCTGCCCAGTCGTGTCGCCGATTACATGTGCGGTAGCAAGCCGCATGCTCTCATCCGCAGCGTAGTTCCGCTCCCCCGCTTCATTTGTGGTGGCAAGCACAAAGCCACGGCGGTCAAATATCGTTCCTGCCTGCACAGCATTCTTCTGTTTTGTTACGCGTGTATTGTAAGGGCTGGCAAACCAATAGGTACCATAAGCGCCGACGATGTAAACAAGATATCCTGCGAGCAGCAAGAACAGCGCAACGAACACGGCAAGCATGCCCTTAATGTTTCGCCTGGTATTCATGCGCGTTCCTCCTCGTCCGCTTCATAGCCTGCCCCATCTTCTTTATCGTTTGAGGGCTGCGTCTCCCGGGCAAGCGCATCCTCCAGTGAGGCGCTGCTTTTTGCCACAACCCCTTCCAAAATTCCGGCGAGCAGCATGCAGGCGATCATAGAACTGCCGCCATAGCTCACGAATGGCATGGTAATCCCCGTGAGTGGAATCAGTTTGATTACGCCGCCGATAATCACGAATGTTTGCACCGCCAACATTGCCGTTGCTCCAAATGCTGCGAGCATGCTAAACCGGTCTTCCGCATTGAGTGCAATTAAAACTCCGCGCACCACAATAAGCAGATACAGCGCAATAACGCCCACGCCAAACACGATGCCGAATTCTTCGCAGATGACGGCAAAAATATAATCCGTATGATAGGCCGGGATCATCTTTGGCGAGCCTTGCCCAAGCCCTAACCCCCACAGTCCCCCCGAGGCGATTGCCATGAGTCCCTGCGCAATCTGATACCCGCTCGTGGAATAGGTCGCCCATGGATCCTGCCAAATGGCGATGCGCGCGCGTACATGGTCAAACATCAAATAGCTTGCATACGCGCCTGCGCTGCCAGTGAGCAGCGCTGCGAGCGTTGCTCTGATATTGCTCGTCGCAACGAAAAAGACCAGCAGGAACGTTCCGGCCATCAACATTGCGGCGCCCAAATCCCGCTGCAGTACAAGAAACGCCGCAACTGCACCCACAAACAGAAACAACGGAACCAGATCCCGTACGTGCGTGCGTTCCGTCAGCGCATCTGCAAGTACGAACACAAGCGCAACTTTTACAAATTCGGAGGGCTGGAACAATATGCCGCCCACGCTGATCCAGTTTTTTGCTCCGCCGGATTCCTTTCCAACAAAAATCAGCGCGCCGAGGATGCCCAAACTCAAAAGCGCCATCGGAATGCTGAGCACGCGGAAAATACGAGGCCGCCGCATCAATGCCATCATCAGCAGCATTGCCGCAAGCCCTATGCCGAGCATCATCAGTTGGCGCGCTGCTGTTTCGGGTTCGATGCGGTATTGAACCACCATGCCAAGCGCACAAAGGAAGAATACGGTTAGGATCAGGAGCTTGTCCGCGTGTGGGGCCAGCCAGGAAAGCAAACAATAGGAAAGAAGAATTACACCCGAAACAATTGCTCCAAGCAGCAGAGCCCCCATGTCAAACGATTCGGTACGGAAGGAAAGCAGAAGAAAAGCCGCAGCAGTGAAAAACAAAACTGCACTAAGCGCAGCAGCGCAGCGTGCATGGCGCAGTCTATGCATGGTTTCCCTCCTCTGCACGCCTTTTATGGCAGACAAAACATACGTCCTGCACCCACACCACATCGCCGTCCGCAAGCGGCGTTTCTCTCCGGATCAAAGGCTGGCCGTTAATTTCGCAGTAGCGCTTCTGCTTCGTAGAAAAACGGTACTCACCTTTGCTGAGAACAATGCGCGCATGGCGTGCCTTCATTTTACTTTTAGGAAGGGTTATTTCACAGTCCGCACCGCTGCCTATCTCATTATCTTCCGCAAGCGGAAACCACCTGCCCCGATAGCGGACGGGTTCCAGTACCTCAATCCAATGAATTGAAAGATTCAAGATGCGCTGTGCTGCGCGCAGGCAGCGGTATTCTGAAACGGAGCGGACGATCAGCACGGCAATAAAGTAAGCAAGCAGTGCAACGAACACATACCGCATCAGAGACGATGCCGCCACATACGCACTCACCGCTCAACCTCATATCCCGCTGCAGAAAGGGCCGAAAGCGCACGTTCAAAGCAGGCAGACTTGGTTAAAACATAGTCCGTATTATAGGTGGAAACTGCAAAAATGCCGATGTTTGCCTCCGCGAGCACGCGCGAAAGTCCGGCCAAGATCCCAACGAGCGAAAAGTCAAGCACCCCTTCAATCCGGATCGCACGCCAGCCGTCATCCCGCGCGGCTGCGTTTGCGGGCACCTTTTCGGTTGGGCAAACTAGAGAAAGCTCTTCATCCGTTTTTGCGATAAAATAAATCTCGCCATCAGAGCGGACGTCCGAATCCTCCGGAAGCTTACAAATGGAAAATTCCTGTTTGAGCGCAACAATTCTCATTGGTCTTCTCCTTCGTTTTTAATTTCCATTGCAAGGCGGTACGCCTCATTGCGCGGCGTGCCGAGCAAGGCGGAAACCTCCTTTGCCGCATCCTTTGCGCGTACACCGCGTGCGAAAAGCGACTCCAACATCGCCCGCACATCCGCTTCCGTAGCTGCAGGTGCATCCGGCGCGCCACCGATGAGCAACACGCATTCTCCACGCGGCGGCGCTTCGGCATAGCGCGCCGCAAGAGCAGAGAGCGGCTCCCGCACCGCCTCTTCGTACACCTTGGTCAGTTCCCGTACGAGCGCTGCCGGGCGGTCGCCAAGCGACAAAGCGAGTTCTGCGCAGGTTGCAGCGACCCGCAGCGGGTTCTCATAAAAAATCAGTGTACCGCGGTGCGCGGCAAGGCCCGCGACCGCCTCACGCCGCTCTTTCGTTTCACGCGGAAGAAATCCGTAAAAGCAGGCCCCCCGGCTTGGAAAGCCGGAAAGGACAAGCGCCGTAAGCGCGGCGGAAGCACCGGGCAGAACGGTAAACGGAACGTTTTCGCGGATGCATGCCGTAACAAGCCGTTCCCCCGGGTCGGAAATCCCCGGCATGCCCGCATCGCTCACAAAGGCAACCGCCTCGCCCGCATGCACAGAACGAACGATTTCCTCCGCGCGTTCCTTTTCATTATGCTCATGGCAGGAAACAAGCGGCTTTTTGATTTCAAGCCGGTTTAACAGAGCGGCAGTATGGCGCGTGTCCTCACAATAAATGCGGCTTACGCTTTCAAGCACGCGCACTACGCGAAGGGTAATATCCTCCAGATTGCCGATAGGCGTCGCGCAAAGATAAAGCATGGGTTCAAGCGCATTCAGCCTTTTTTCTTCCATCAAGATTCCTCCAAAATGATATCAGCTTCAAAAACAAGCCCGCTTTTCCCTCCTTTTTTTGCCTCTGCAAGGAAAAGGTACGGCGCTTTTCCGCATTTCGAGCGGACGAAACAGATGCGCTTCACGGCAAGCTTTTCGGCTTCAAGCGCAGCGCAGAACCGCGAGAGCCCCAAAACAGGATAACAGGCAAACAGCCTGCCGCCATTTTTGAGCATTCGCCGCGCACAAGCGGCAACTTCGCTGATCGTGCAGCTTGTTTCATGCGCGCTTTGCTGGCGTACAGGGTTTGGGCTTTCGGTTCCACCAGAAAAATACGGCGGGTTGCAGCAAATGCAGTCAAAACTTTCCCAAGGCAGGCGGGCATCCGGCAGCAGGCGCAAATCGGCCTCATATACCTTGATTGCTTTTGACAGACCGTTTTTTGCAACGCTTTTTTCCATAAGCCTGCAACAACGCTCTGAAATGTCCGCAGCGCAGATCCCGGCCCCCGTCTTTGCATGCACCAAAAAGGAAACAATGCCAGTCCCTGCGCCCAGATCAAGCACATGATCATTCCTGTTGGCGCGCACGAAGTTTGCGAGCAGCACGGCATCATGCCCGTAGGAAAAGCCCTCCGTATCCCGATAAATGCCAAACCCCGCACATTGCAGGTCTTCCCAAACCTCTGCCATATGCCCTTCTCCCGTATCGCAAGTATAGTACCATTTTGGTAGGAAACACGCCGCTTGTCAATCGTGAATATCCATGTTCCTTGGTTTCGCCTGAATAATGGAAGATTTTCTTGACAAAAATACAGGAAACAAGTAAACTGAATCAAATTACGAATATGCCGCAGTGACGGAAAGAGTAAGTGGAATGCGTGCCCAAAGAGAGCCGGGGTCAGGTGAAAGCCCGGCGGTGCAGCGCCACTGAACATGGCTCCCAAGCGGCTCCGGCCGAACGCAGTTTGCCTTAGGCCGAAGCGGGCGCGCCCGATACAGCGCACGTCTTTGAGCTGCCCTCTGGGCAGGAAGAAGGGTGGTACCACGAAAAAACATCGTCCCTTTGTGCGAGCGCGCAGAGGGATGTTTTATTTATGACGGGAGGGAACAACATGAGCGAAACAAAGAATTATTACATTTCAACGGCCATTGCATATACTTCGGCCAAACCCCACATCGGCAACACCTATGAAATCGTGTTGGCCGATGCCATCGCCCGATATAAGCGCATGACCGGCTACCGGGTATACTTCCAGACCGGCACCGACGAGCACGGCCAGAAAATTCAGGAAAAGGCGGAAGCCGCCGGTGTAACGCCGCAGGAATATGTAGATGGCGTGGCCGGAGAGATTCGCCGCATCTGGGATTTGATGAACACGACCTACGACAAATTCGTTCGCACCTCGGATCCGGAGCATGTGGCAAAGGTACAAAAAATCTTTAAGCGGCTCTATGATCAAGGGGATATTTACAAGGGCACCTACCACGGTAAATATTGCACCCCCTGTGAAAGCTTTTGGACCGAAAGCCAGCTTAAAGATGGGAAATGCCCGGATTGTGGAAGGGAAGTTCAGGATGCAGAAGAAGAAGCATACTTTTTCCGCATGAGCAAATATGCCGACCGGCTTCTTGCATATATTCAGGATCATCCGGAGTTCATTCAGCCGGAGTCCCGAAAGAATGAAATGGTTAACAATTTCCTCAAACCCGGCCTGCAGGATCTGTGCGTTTCCCGCACTTCCTTCACTTGGGGAATTCCAGTAGACTTCGACTCCAAGCATGTGGTTTATGTATGGTTGGATGCCCTGACCAACTATATCACATTCTGCGGCTATGACCCGGACGGCAATCATGGCCAGCATTATAAGGACTTTTGGCCTGCGGATCTCCACCTGATCGGCAAGGACATCGTCCGTTTTCATACCATTTACTGGCCCATTTTCCTCATGGCTTTGGGCGAACCCCTGCCCAAGCAGGTGTTTGGCCATCCATGGCTTTTGGTGGGCAGCGGCAAGATGAGCAAGTCAGCAGGCAACGTGGTCTACGCCGACGACTTGGTGGAACAATTCGGAGTGGATGCAATCCGTTACTTTGTTCTCCATGAAATCCCCTTCGCAAACGATGGGGCGATGACCTATGAGCTTATCATTGAGCGGGTAAACACGGAGTTGGCCAATATTCTGGGCAATTTGGTTAACCGCACCATTGCTATGGACCAAAAGTATTTTGGCGGGCAGATCATGGCTCCCACCGCCGGCGAACCCGTGGATGAGGAACTCAAGGCAATCGCCCTTGCCCTACCCGCCCGGGTGGAAGCACGGATGAATGAGCTCAAGGTGGCCGATGCAATGGATGAAATATTTGCCCTTCTGCGCCGTGCAAACAAGTATATTGATGAAACCGCTCCCTGGGCTTTGGCCAAAGAAGCGGAAAAGCGGGATCGTTTGGGCACTGTGCTCTACAATCTGCTGGAGGCAATCCGCTTCTCCGCTATTCTGCTGGAACCTTATCTGCCGGAAACCTCCGCACGGATGCTGCACCAGCTTGGCGTTGAAAACGGCGGCGTAGCGTCCCTGTCCCGCTTTGGCGGAATGCCTGTTGGCGGCACGGTAGGTCAGGCAGAAATACTTTTCGGCCGCATTGACCGCGAACAAAAGCTCGCGGAGTTGGAGGCATGGCAAGAGGCAAAGGCCAAGGCTGCTCTTCCTGCTGTAGAAGTAGAACCACAGCTTACCGACAATGTTGATTTTGATACCTTCTGCCGCAGCGATTTCCGCGCAGTGAAGGTTAAGGATTGCCAACGGGTAAAAAAGTCCGATAAACTGCTGCGCTTCACTTTAGATGACGGCACAGGAGAAGATCGGCAGATTCTTTCGGGCATTGCAAAGTATTACCAGCCGGAGGAGCTCATAGGCAAAACGCTTGTAGCCATTGTAAATTTACCCCCCAGGAAGATGATGGGCTTTGAAAGCCGCGGGATGCTTATCTCCGCCGTCCACAAGGAACGCGGGGATGAACGGCTTAACCTTATCATGATTGACAGCGCCATCCCTGCCGGAGCCAAGCTCTGCTGAAGCCGCAATGATGTACTTTGACACGCACACGCACCTGGCGGACGAACGCTTTGATGTGGATCGCGATGCATTGCTCTCCTCCCTTCCGCATCACGGCCTCGCGCTTGCGCTCGACGTTGCCTGCGCGCTTGGGGATTTTCCCAAAACGCTTGCGCTGACACAGGCCTACCCTTGGATTTACGGTGCATACGGCGTACATCCGCATTATGCCGCCGAAGCGCCAGACGGGTACCTGGATGAGGTTTCTTCTGCACTCAGGTACCCCAAAGCCAAAGCGCTTGGTGAGATTGGGCTTGATTACCATTACGATTTCGCGCCGCGCGAAACGCAGCGCCGTGTGTTTGCGGAGCAGCTTGCGCTCGCTCAGTCGCTTGGCTTCCCTGTTGTACTGCATATCCGGGAAGCATTCGGCGATTGCATGGACATCCTCAGGGCATATAGAAATGGTCTTTGCGGCGTGATGCACTGCTTTTCCGGAAGCGCAGAGATTGCGCGCGAATGCGTGGACCTGGGCCTGTATGTTGCTTTTGGCGGCGCTGTTACGTTCAAAAATGCGCACAAGCCAATTGAAGCGGCGGCATATGTGCCGCTTGACCGGCTGCTGCTCGAAACGGATTGTCCCTACATGACCCCTGTTCCCCATCGCGGCGAGCGAAACGATCCTTCTTTTATTCCTTTCATCGCGCATGCAGTTGCACAAGCGCGCGGCATGGATGCTGAAGAGCTCATGCAGGCGACGCTTAGAAACGGAAAGCAGCTCTTCCAAATTCCATGACCAGCATACCGAAACGGCCTGCAGAAGCTTCTGCAGGCCGTAATCAATGGGGGGCAGTCTCAGTTAAGTAATGAGGATCCAAGCAGCAATGTTTTTGTGCTTTCCAAATGCGTGCGAAGCACTGCGCAAGCCAGTTCGGCATCTTTGCTGTGGCAGGCATCAATCAACGCCTGATGCTCCTCAATCGACTTGAAGGCGCTGTCGTCTTCCTTTGGATAGTAGGGGCGCAGGTAGCGATCCGAATTCGCATGCAGTTGGTCAATCATCGAAAGCGCAACATCGTTGTTGCAGGGAGCATAGAGCGCCAAATGAAACTGAAGGTTTAAGGTATCATATCGCTGCGGGTTACGCTCCGCATGGAAGGCATCCAACAATTTCTGCGCATACGACAAATCGCTTTCATCCATAAGCGGAATTGCCGTTTTAAACGCGCCCATTTCGAGCATGATACGCGTATCCATTACATTTTCCAGTTCATGCCGCGTCAGCCTTGTTACGACAGCACCACGGTTCGGGTAAATCCGTACCAGCCCCTGTGCTTCCAACTGGCGAAATGCTTCGCGTACTGGAATGTGGCTCACATTGAGCGCGGAAGATATTTCATCCTGCCTGAGCGGCATTCCACCCGGAAGTATGCCCCGGACGATTGCCATACGAATTACCTGAAACACCCAATCACGCGCAGCCATTGTTTTGGGCTGCATCTCCTCCGCAATTTTCTTTAATTCCATTTTAATCACACACCTTCTTTGAAATTGTAAAAAGATATATGCTTGCTGAATTCTCAGATATTACAGCTCTATCTTATACTTTTTCCCTGCCATTCGTCAAGGAATTAATTCAAATGTGTGCGAATCGCGGACTGTGTCTTTCAACCATCCCCTGAAAACTCAATGTCGTTCAGGATGATTTCAGCTTCTCCCACTTGAACTAGCGCCGTCTTTTTAACAGGTCCGCAGACTTGTTTTCCGTTGACGGAAAGTTCCGGATGTTCGGGAACCACGGAATATCGGTAAGAAGCCCCGCTGCTGACCATGTTATCTTCAAATACAACCTTTCCTGTTTGGCCAATCCATTCCTTTATGAGCATGCGATTGTTTCCATAAGCGTCCTCTCGGTATAGCCTATACCGGATAAAAGGCTGGCGAGCCGTAAAGGAAACCGTTGGGATTTGTGTTGCCGAAAGGGTCACAGCAAGATCACGTACCGGTGCCGGGACCCCCCAATACTGTGTGGTGATTGTGGGCTCGGTGCCGGTGCGGAACACTTCGCGCAACACGCTGCTTTGCGGTGTAAATGAATTGGACAGAACCACAGTATGCTCCACTGTAAGCGTACGCTTATCCAAAGCATACTCTGCCACGCCATCCGGCATAATGAAATCAGGTGAAGTTTTACCTTCATATAGAAACTTGAAAACTTCACGAAGCACCAATGCGGGATACTTACCGCCTGTGGCATCGGCGGGAAGCATTCCGTCCTCCGTATTGTCGTATCCCATCCACACGCATGCAGCGTATTCAGGATTATACGCCGCCATCCATGCATCCCGGTTTCCTTCCCCCGCACCAACGGTTCCGGTCTTCCCCGCAATCGGGAGCTCCAGCTCACCCAAGCGGCGGCCTGTTCCTTCTTCAATTGCACTTTCAAGCATGCTGGTAAGAATATAAGCGTTCTCTTTGCTCATTACACGGTTGCTTTCGGGCTCATATTCATATAACACCCTGCCTGCGGCATCCGTAATATACCGGATTACAGTAGGCGCGTCGTATACGCCTTCAGATGCAAACGCTGCATAGGCGCCTGCAAGCTGCCATGGCGAGACGCCATAGGTAAATCCCCCGAGCGCAAGCGTAAGGCTCGTATCTGTTTTATCAAATGAAACGCCAAGCGATTCGGCAAACGCCTTTCCCTGCCCTAACCCAACTTCATTGAGCACTTTCACGGCAGGAACATTAAGGGAGCGCTGCACTGCTTCGCGCAGCGTTACCCATCCATAGTACTTGTTGTTGAAATTTCTTGGCGCATAATCCGCAAAGGTTGTAGGCTCGTCAAGCAGCATAGACGCCGCCGTATACCCGCAAAGCTCCAAGGCAGGCGCATATGCTATGACTGGTTTAATCACGGAGCCAGGTTGCCTGCGGATGCGCGTTGCGCGGTTAAAAGCCATGGCCACATTGGAATCTCTCCCCCCAACAAGCGCTACAACATGTCCCGTACCCGCTTGTTGGATCACAATTGCTCCCTCGCAATCTGCTGCCGGAAAGAATGAATCCTCTGCGAAAATCTCCTCACAGTGCGCCTGCAAAGCTGGATCCATAGCCGTGTAGATGCGGTACCCTCCTGTGAGCAGCTCATCCATGCTTATAGCAAGAATATCCGAGGCGGTGCTCAGCGCAGTATCAACATAATATCCGCGCGATGGTTCCATGACGTTTTGGATTTTGACGGGTTCTGCGACGGCAGCATCACATTCTTCTTGCGAGATATAACCATATTCGTGCATCAGCGAAATGATATTATTGCGTCTGCGCAGGCAATCATCCGGCTTAAGATGCGGTGCATAATTGGTTGGGGATTTCAGTATGCCCGCAAGCGTTGCTGCCTGAGCTATGCTCAATTCGGACGCATGCGTGCCAAAGTATCCCAGCGCGGCCGCTTCCACTCCATAATATCCACGCCCAAAGTATACATAATTCAAATACATTTCAAGGATTTCATCCTTGCTGTATTTCTTTTCCATCTGATAAGCCAGCACAGCTTCTTCCAATTTGCGGCTGATCGTTTTATCCGCGCTTAAATGGCTAAGCTTGATAAGCTGCTGTGTAATTGTAGACGCACCTTGCACATAACTGCCTGCCTTAATGTCCTGCCATGCAGCCCCTGCAATACGGATTAAATCCACCCCAGGATGTTCATAAAACCGTGCGTCTTCCGCAGAAATAAACGCCATACGCACATGCTTTGGAACCTCTGAAATGGAAACGGAAACCCGGTCTTCCGCCGCATGAAGCCTGAGGGCCTCATTGTCGTCTTTATCGTACAGAATCAGCGTTTCGGGCGCGCCCAAAATGTTTTCCGGGTCAAATTCTTTCCAGGCATCCAGCTTCAGCAAACTTACGGCAAAAAACAGCACGAAACAGGTTGCCGCAAGAGCGAACGCCAGCAAAATCGCTTTTAAAACGGTAAAAAACAGGGAATTCTTCTTTTTTCTTGGTTTATCAGAACGCATGGAATCGCCTCCCCATATCAGTATTGCCCGATATGGGGCGCAATAGTACGGTCTTATAAAGTTCAACGGCGCGGAATCACAGCGTTTCGGATGCGCGTCAAATAAATTTTTTGGCAGGTAAAATAAAGAAGGTCATATACAAAGAATGCAACTTGCAGGAGCGGCACAACCGTCCAAAGCGGGATGGGCAGCGCTACCGATGAAAGGTCGAAACTAAGCGTAAACATGGCGAGAAGAACCGCGAGCGCAAAAAACAGGTCACAATAAAGCAGCTTCAGAACCGATCCAACCAAGCGGTCACCAATATGCTCATCCAAAAACGTTTTAAAGATTCCATAATGTCCAAGAAGGAGCGCATATGGAATAAGCGCGGCCTTTGAAGGCAGCAGCAACAGGCCAAGAGCTACAGATGCTGCATAGACTAGAAACGCACTTAAATAAGCTTGCTCTGCGCACAGGATGTACACAAAAACCGAAGATAGAAAATAGCAGGCGATCCGCATCGTTGGCAGCACGGCCGCAGCATATAACGAAAGCACTGTAAGCGCAATGCACATGGCACTGAGCGTAATTTGTTTTGCAGGAGAAAGCTTCAGCATTGGCACACCTCAACATCAGCAGCAGCGGATCAGGTCGCCACCCATGCATTCGCAGCAACAGTCTGCACAGAGCAAACCTGAACAAACGTCGCATCCGGAGCAGGAAGAATCATAGCCCGACGCCTGCCGGGTATAGGGATTCCCCGTAGTGCGCAAGGTTTTATATGCGTTTGCATATTCGGCATTCCCGGGTTCCTGATGATAAGCGCGGCTGATATAATCGTTTGCCTTATCATACCAGCCTTGCCGAAGATAAATTATTCCGTAAAGATAATACCATTCGGCGTTCCGCACAGAAATCGTATCCAGCACCTGCTTGGCTGCCTGAAGGTTATTCTGGTTAATGAACGCGCGCGCCCGCGCAAAGTCAGCTGCGTTGGGGCCTGAATATGTGGAACCTTGCCCACTGTAACCATAGTTTGAATAGGCCCCGGCGCCAGATCCGGAGGCTTGTGTAGAGCCGTTCTTCTTGGTCAGTGCTTCATACGCTTCATTAATTTCAACGAGTTTTTCGTTGGCGAGCTCTTTTAAGTCCGTATCCGTGTATTTATCAGGGTGGTATTTTTTCACAAGCTTCAGATACGCTGCGCGAATCTCTTCCTGCGATGCCCCCTCACTTACGCCAAGGACTTTATACGGATTGTTCATGCTTTCCTCCCAACAGCTTCTGCGTTCGTGCAGCACAGCCATCATACAGAATATTATCCAAGATCTCCCGATTCACGGCAATATCCAATAGCTCATATGCTTTGATTGCCTCATGAATCGAATAATGCATCAAAAATCCCGCGCGTTCCGCCTCTGCCCCGGTAACGTTAAAAACGTTATAGGCGCCCGTGCGTGCATCGCGCTCCCGATCCTCCCATGCATCGGCCAGATACACCCACTTCCCGATATTATAGAGCAGTGCCTCAAAAGCAGGCTTCATGCGCACGTCCGCAAGCGGCGCTTCCTTTCCAGCGGCACGCATCAACAGTGCGAAGCAATCTGCCGGCGCATCAAGTATATTACACCGTTCTCGCTCCAGCACAGAGAGTTCCCGGATGCCGGCTTCAATCGCGCTCACCATGTTCGGCCGTTCGGCTGAAACCTGTTTTGCCGCCCGCTTTAATAAGCCTTTTCCTGCAAGTGCAGATGCTTTCTTTTCATCTTGCCAATCATCGCGCAGCTTATACCACGCAAGCGCAACATTAAAATCTGCTGAAAAACGCAACGCATCGGAATCTGGAGCAAAGAGCCGCTTTTTTTGAAATGGCTTATACCCACAGGAACGCGGGATGCAGGGTTGCGCCGATCCGCCTGAAAGCCCGGTGAGCAGCATTGCAAGAAAAGTGCTGTCATAATTAAGCGTTAGCCGCGCCGTCTGACCGAATCTTGCACCGATGGAGGCACAAAGCCCGCAATAGTATGCGTTGTATTGTGCCAGCTCTCGCATGCGGAGTTCCTGTTTCAGCGGCACGATATATCCAAACATCAGTTCTGCGCCTTTCTAAAAACTACATCAGGTATACCACGACTTTTTGTCGGGCATGTGTCGCTGCGGAAACAAAACGCGGTTATCCTAGCTTTCGATCTCTGGAGCACTGCACTGATGAAAGCGTGCAAAGTGCGTGAGCGCTCTCTGCAAAGCGCTGCGGGGCAGACGCTTGCCAGGCTCCAACCATAGGTTTTTTAGGATAAGCCTGTTTTCTTTCCGATCACATACCAGTTCAATCCGTCCAGCAAACCCCTCACCATACAGGACCGGAAGCGTATAGTAGCCGTACTGACGCTTCGCAGGTGGCGTATAGATTTCCCAACGATAGGAAAAACCGAAAACCGCTTCAATCAGCTTGCGATCCCAAAGAAGATTGTCCAGCGGCGCGATAAACTCACAGCGCGGCGCTAATTTCTCCGTTCCGCATGCCGTTTCAAGGAGCGGCAGATCCTGTTTGTGCAAATAAAGTGGCTGCCGAATTTCTTCCACCCCAATTGCAGCAATCGTGCCCGATGCGCACAAATCCTCAATTGCTGCAGTTCTGGCCTTCCTATCTAATCCACGGATTTCCAGCCAGGCATCCGAAGGCCGATTCCACAGCAATCCTACGCTGCCGATTCGCCGGGCCACCGCCCAACGGTAATATTGGGCCTGCGTTTGGTTGGGGTCAGGCGCACTAAGAAGCTCCGGTGACAGGTGGCGCGCGGCAAAGTCATAGTATTTCCGCGTCCCCTGCTTGTTGTGTATGACGAGCTCTCCCTGAAAATACAGCGTTTCCAATGCGGCACGTCCAATTGGCGCATAGCCCCAAGGCCAGCGTACCTTTTCCCGGCCATCCGGAATATCGTCCGAGCAACAAGGGCCCTGCGAGGCCACCGTTTCCCTTGCAAGCGCAAGCGCGGGGCGTACTGCTTCCGCATTGTAAGTGTTTTGCATGCGCGTTCGCGCAAAATATGGCCAATCTTCAACAGGAAAAATGGCCATGCATTTATCCCAATAGTCTATCAGGCTGCGCTCCTCGTACAGAAGCTGCTGCAGCATCTCCTTGCGGAAGCCTTTTACGCGTGCTTGAAGCACCAATTCCGCATTGCGTCCGCACACATCGATCGGATCATATTGTATACATCCGACGCTGCGTATAAACGCAAGCACGCCGTTCTTTCCGCAATAACGGTAATGGTCGATAAGGCCATGGCGCAACAGCAGAAAGCGCGCTGCCTGCTGTTTTGTGACAGTGCGAAGTTTCACCGCTTCCCCATCCTTTTCCCTAAAATGAATCCGCTACCGCTGCAAGCGCGGCTTGTACGGCATGCACCATTGCGGAAAGGGGCATAGACGCAGCACCCGGCTTGCCTTCTGCTTGTTCTGGAAGAGATGGATGAACCCTGCAGGAATGCCATACCCCATGCGGCTGATGTAATGCAGTGCTTCGTATGAAACATGGTTACAAACGAACGCGCCTGCGGAAGCGGACATTGCGCACCCTACTTCGTACTTTCGCATTTCCTGCAGCATTGCATGAACCGGCAGGGTTGAAAAATATGCAGCCGGCCCTTCCGGATGGATTACAGAATCGATGCGCTGCTCGCCGTCATTATCGCATGCCTCGCAATGATCCAGATTTACAGCAATCCGCTCCGGAGTAATTTTTGCCCGGCCACCGGCCTGACCGAGCATTACTACAGCATCCGGCCTTACCCTTTCGATCTGCTCCAACAACAGCGCTGCACTCTTTCGGTAGCTCACAGGAAGCACTGATCTGTACAGCACTGCGCCGGATATCGCCTCCGGCAGCCGCTCCAACACAGCCTGCGCGGGGTTTATCCTTTCTCCACCAAACGGTTCAAAAGCCGTAATCAAAATTTTTTTCATGCAAATAAGATAACAGAAAAAGGAGCCGTGCGCAAGCACCGCTCCCATTCTTCGCTTTCAAACGGTTAAAATTCAGTTTCCTTTGCCGAAGAGGCGCGAGAAAAAGTCCGCAACCTTGCCAAAAAAGTTCTTCACACCAGCTGCAAATTCACTCAATTTGGATTCAACCTGCTTCGCACCTTCGAGCGTCTTTGTGAGTGAAACCAGCTTCTCCTGCAACTGTGCTACATCGAGCTTTTCCAAACTGCGGCAGAGCTTAAGCAGCTGATCCACCTGCGCGTCTGTAATCGAAACGTTGTATGCCTCCGCAATGCCCTTAATTTCAGCGCGCACCTCATCGTCCGTCATGTTCTGCGTTTGATCCAGAATCTTTTTTAGTTCATTGACGATCTGCGTCGCTTCATTGCTTCCGATGTATTCGGCAAGTTCACCCGTTGTAACCAGTTCTTCCACGCCAATGGTCTTTGCAATCTCAGAAAGCGTCGTGCCGGTGATGTCCTCATACGCCTTATAAATGCCGGTGAGCGCCGCCGTACCGGAAACGTCAAACGGTGCGCTGACCTTAACCTCGGCATCGGTAATTCCGGCAGTAATGAGCGCATTCATATACATTTCGCTCGTGCACCAGTTAATGTGATTGGTGCTGATCTTCAAGCCCTCGCCTTCCTCAAGCGTTTTAATGTAGATGCAGGAAAGCGCTACGCTGCCGATCTTGCGTTCCGGGGCGATCCCTTCAAGATAGGCCCGTTCATCTGCGTTTGTCACAGTGATTTCCGTAACAGAGCCGCGTTCAATCCCAAAATCTTTGTAAATCTGCGCAATCTGCGCTTCATCCAAATTTGCTCCTATGGTGACGCGGACTTCGCCGCTGTCTGCCGGCGTCAAAACTGCGTCTCCTTCCTCGTCCGCAAACGCTGCGGACGGCAGGATCATGAAGCAAAGCAGGAGCGTAAGCACGGCTGCAATCGTTTTTTTCATCATATCATCCTCCCAAAATTAAACATGCTGCCGGATCAAAACCCGACAGCTGCATTATACCACATCAGTGGCCACAATATTTCAAACGAAGTGTAAACTCTCTTTGGAGCACCAACCAAGCACACCGTTATGCTTGACAAAGCATTTTTTCTGTCCTTCTTCAACGATAGAAACGATATCTCCCGCTGAAAGCGGCAACCAGTAATCCGTATAATCATAAGAGCATTGCCTTCCATTGCATAAAAAGAGCTTTTCATTTGGGATCAGAAGCGTGCGCCCAGTATACAGACAACGGCAAAGGCTTTCCGAATTGCCCGCTGCTAAAAGTTCAATTTCTTTGTGCTGCCATGCGATTGAGGCTGGTTCGGGAGATGCCTCCTGTGCATGCAGCACGGCCGCCTGCGGAAGCTCATCTGCCCATGCAGTAGAAAACATGCCGTTTTCACGAATCAGCGCATTAAGCTGCCCGGATCGCCTAACGCCGTTTCCTCCATCAATGCATATGATCTTTCGATGAAAATCAAAAACCGGATTGCAGGTGAGGATGTCTCCCGTTAAATCGCTGTAGTTCGGTGTCGGCATATGCCCTGCTATCACGAATTTTTCAAATACGGGGGCTTCATGCAGAAAGTCGTCACGGCGAAGGCAGCGTTCGGCATTCTGCGCGTGCAGGTCGCCCGCATCCAGCCCTGCATGAACAAAGATAAGATCTTCACTTTCAATGATGTGCGGCAATCCGGCAAGCCATGCAAATAGATCGCCATACGCCTGCTCCAGCCGAAAGCGGATTTCCGCAGGCGGGCATGCATGCGCATCCAATCCAAGCTCTGCGCACATATCGCACAGAAGGGACTGCTTGCGCCAATCCATATAGCGAACGAGATCCACGCCATACAGGCCGCTTTTCAAATCCTCCCATAATGTGTCACAGTTCCCCTGCAAAGCGTATGTATTTCCGGCTTCACAAAGGCTTTTTATAAAACGCAGCGTATAAAGACTGCCGTCCCCCTTTTCGATATGGTCTCCGAGCAGCACAAGCGCATCCTTGGTGGAAAACCCGATTTGTTCAAGCAAACGCTGTAAAAGATGTCCGTTTCCGTGCACGTCGCTGATGGCAATGATGCGCTGTGCGCCGCGCAGCGCTACGTTCTGAACGTTCGCTTTCATTGTGCGTTTTCCTTCAATGCAAAGTATTCTTCCCGCATGATAGAGTAGCAGCAGGAATCCAAAACCGTATTGTCATAGCGGCGGTATGCATGTCGGATCGTGCCCTCATAGCGAAATCCGCACTTTTCAATCACACGGCGTGAACGTGCATTAAATGGGAAATGGCATACGCTTACAAGTTCAAGCCCAAATTCCTCAAACGCAAACGACAGAACACGCTGTGCAGCCTCTGTTGCATAGCCATGTCCCCAAGCTTCTTCCGCAAGCACATAGCCAAGCGCGCGCGCTTTAATTTCGCTGCCGCGCATAGCATCGCGGTGCAAGCCAAAAGAACCGAGCAGCTGGCTGTTCGAGCGCAGAACGACAGCCCATGTTTCGTCCTCTTCCATAAAGCTTTTCAGAATGGCGCGCGTTTCCTCGATGGAACCATGCGGTTTCCAACCTGCCGCAGGACCGACATTCGGCGTATGCGCATACGCAAATAACGCTTCGGCATCGCTTTCCTTCCAAGGCCTCAACAACAGACGCTGTGTTTCAAGCAGTTTCATGATACTCCTCCGTTTGTGCAATCGTTTGGCTTTCTCTTTTATTTGCGTTCAAGTAAGGCGGCTGTTTCTAGGTGCCGTCAGTAGTTTTGCGCATATAGTTATTCTTATATTATCATCAGCTATTATCATCAGCCACGACAAAAGCTCTATCAACATCTATATTTTATCATTGAATATATCAACAAAAATCACAGGAGGTTTTTTCCAGTCAACAGTATGATAGGCCTCTTTTTCCTCAATCAATTCATATCCAAAATTGGTGACAGCCAAAGCTTGGTTCATATATAGCATGATATGAGGTAAAGATAACTCAAGCGGCTTTAAATTCGGCTTCATATTGCAATGGCAATCAACGTATGCCTTTATGAAACCAAGTCCTTCCGTTTCCGGATTGTTTGGTTGCCCAAAACATCCCATAATGTTTGGCGTTGCAACGATACTTCCCGCGCTCATTCCAACATACACCTTATTCTCGAACACAAACGCTTTGATAATTTCATCAAATTCCGTCCGTCTAATTTCTTTTAACAGATGTCCGGCCCATCCACCCGAAAAATACATGATATCGTAAGTGAGTGCCATATCTTTTGTCATCTTTCCGTCGAGGTTATAGGTAGTAATGTTCTCTGGCTTAAAGCCCATCCACATAAGTTCTTTTCTAAGCAAAAAAGCGATTTTTTGTGCTTCATCATCATAAGCTGCAGTTGGTATAAATAGAACACGAGCATCTGAAAACGGTCTACCAACCATTTCTGAAAATCGATCAATTATCGCATGAAAAGGCTGCCTAAGATTAAATGGATTAAAAAAACCGGAATCTGTTAAAAGGACATTTGTCCACATAACATGTGAGTTTTCCTTACTTACATTTTCTGTTGCTTCATACTTCATTGTCATTGCAATGCCTCCAAATTCAAATCTTTTGAGCTGTTTAACTAACTCGTTTTTAAACAGCACCATGCCAAATATACATATTGCATATTCCAGCCATGTCGGTTAGCCTGTTATGCAACTTTTTACCAACATCCACTGACCACACAGCCATGCCCAAACCTAAAAAAACATCCAAATCGACCATTTGTTAACCCATGTTATCCAAACTGACCACTCGTCAGACTACGACACCTAAATCGCTCTCTCGCACTCGAAAATGCCATCTTTGACTTGTTTCCATGTCACGATTTTTACACTAAAACTCTGAAATACCCTTATATCAAGCTTTTTTTCACACCTGCTTTTCAAACCCTGACATTAATACGACCGTTTCCACATGGTTTGAGTTAATACCACGGGTTACAATGGCGCAAATATCCTATTTTATGCTCCGCGGGAACAAATCAATTCCATTTTTGAGACGGTATGTTTATTGTCCAAACTTAATACGAAGCAACATATCGAGGTTGAGGTTAAGATGGACGAGTTGGACTTGACTTCTGCAGAAAGCAAAGCTACCTATGAGGAAATCAAGGAATATGTGTTGGAGCATACTGGCTTGAAGGTCAGCCATCTCTATATCGCTCAAGTCAAGAGAAAGCATGGTATTATTGAACGGGCTAACTATAATCTTCCGAAAAGCGAGGATGCAAAACAGCCGGTCTGTCCGCCTGAAAAGGAAAAGGCTATTACGGAGGCATTGACGTTCTTTGGGATGATTCAATAGTCAATGTTTTCGGAAAAAAACTCCCGTCTGGTTCATAATAAGAATCAGGCGGGAATTTTTTATGTAAGTACTATGGATTCAATTATTTTTTACTCAATCCTCAGTTTTTATAATAACAGGAATGGTGACTGTGATTTCTTCACTTCTCTCTTTCAGAGGGTCTTCAACAAATATATCGATGGAGACCTCATTGACTTCGGAGCCAGATTCCAGCAGCATTTGAACACCGTTCTCTCCCAAATAAGCCCCAAATTGATATGGCTCATTATTTCCAAACTGGTTGGCGTTAGGTTCTTGGTCCTCCTCGTTCACCAGTTTACCATTTATATAGACCTCTCTAATGGCGAGTCCAGCTCCATACTTCCAATCACACTCGATGGCAAAATCCACCATATTATTCTCAATCACCGTACTTGGCAGTACCTTATAGAGTTCCTGCTCTGGCACTGTAACACGCACGCCATTGTTATTGTAGACTTCCTGTGCTTCAACAAAATAAACATTTTGCTGTTCTGTAGGTGCTGAATCTGTAGGTGTTATATCAAGTGCATCTACATCAGAAAGCAAGATAGGAAATGCAAGCGATTCTGTTTCACCACTTTCGTTGGTTGCATTCAATTTGATAGTTGCTTCTTTATAATCAGCAGGTGGTTCATCAATATATAGTATTTCTTCGTAAGTGTCACCAGCTTCAATTTTCTGGGATTCGTGATCAGCAAACCACAAATCTTTAGATATAGTCTGATTGTCTAAAGAAAGGTCTGTCCATTCGATGCTAATAGCGGTCGTCTTACTCACATTCTTTACATCTAAATTTAGCATGAGCCGATAATCACCCTTGGTTTTAAGACCCGTAAGGGTTACATTCAGCGCATCTGCTAGTGCAATCTCTTTTTCTACATTCCCTACCGTTTCTGTTCCACTATTTTTTACCTCCGCAGAAGCCTCAAAGCTTTCTGTGGATGGTTCAGAAGATGTCTTTTCCGAGCCGGAACATCCGGTCAGTGATGCAAGCATCGTCAGTGCAAGCATAGCAGCCAGCAATTTTTTCATATTTCTCATAATTGGTTGTCCTCCCTGCAAATATTTTTTTGAGATGATTGGAGAAGAAATTTCATTCTTTCTTGTGTGCCAGTTCTTCCAATACCACTGCTGTTTCCTGTACGGTCATGGTCTGATTACTTCCCGGCAAGTGGGTTAGCCAGCCATGAAAGGCCCGGCACAAATTTGCTTCCCGTATCCAGACGGAGCACAGATTATCGGCCATCGGGAATTGACGTGTCGTAAATAGACCAATTCCATGTTCCTGTGTTGTGCACAGAGCCAGATAGTTAGGAAAACAGCTTTCCCGGAAGATCCGTCCATACAGTTCGCCGTCTTTAATCGCTGCAGCCATATGCAGCATCAGATCACAGCGTTCTTCCATAGAAAACGGAGTAACCAGTTCGACAGGATAATCATCCAGCGTACCGTTTTCCATAAAGCGTTTTAATCCGGGCAGCGAGAATATGGTATAGAAATTGTCCACACTGCGCAGAAGTGAAAAGCGTTCCTGCGCTGCCTGAAGAATCAGCTCATAGCCCGGTATCTCCCGGCGAACATGTGACTGCACAAATTCTTCCGTATAAAAACGTCCAAAGCAGGGCTGATCCATTACCATATAGAAACCGTCCGGTTCCGTACAATTTTGATAGGAACTGATGATTTCCATAGGGTCATTGGTGTATTTCAGCAGACTGTGGCATTGCGCTTTTAACTGCTGGAAATAATTTTGGTAATATGCAATCTGTTCCGGGTCACGAAGCAGCATAGCACAGGTTCCATCCTCTGACAGAAGCACCACGCAGTTATGTGCCACAATAAAGTATGGAAATGGATTGGCATAACGGCTGGTGATACTGTTGGCATAGTAATAATACGGATGATATTGCTGCCTTGAAAGCAGACTTATGGGTAAAATGTGGCAGAAGCATTCAAGATTATGAAGGTTAATGTCTTCCGCTGCTCCCGATGCATCAAAGCAGACGATATGATGGATTTCCATGGATATTTTCTGGTTCAAAAAGCGTTGCAGAAGCTCTGTGCTCCAAAAGGTATCAATAAGGGGAACGGTCAATTCCAGGCAGGAATCTGTACGTTCGATTTCCTCTGAAATCACAATTCGAAGAAGAAACTGCACGTTCATTTCTCCGGAAAAAATGATTTTGTTTCCGGCGTATTCCTCAAGATTCATCAGCAGCCTGGTTTCCTCAAAAGCCGGGGCAGATAAATCCAGACAAGCCATATCCGAAAACATTTTTCCTATCATTTCACGGGAACAGCGAATGCCCTCTTTTTCAAATTGGGTATCATAATAGGAGCGGAGCTGTTTTTCTTCTCCAGGCGTAAGTCTTAAATGATAGATTAGATCATCCAATGCATGGTAAGGCAATACACGCTGCCCTGTCAGTGTTTTGGAAAGCAGAGTCCGCTCGATTCCTATCAACCGTGATAATACGGAAATATTCATTTCCTTTGTCTGCATTAACTCCCGCAGATATTCACTAAACAATAGCATTGACTTCACCTCCTTTGGCGTCATTTATTAGAATCTGCTCTTTGCTTACATGACTTACAATTCCATATCTATTATAGCGTTAAAACAATCAAAAAGGCGTGACTCAAATAGCTTATATTTTGTCACACCCTTTGTCACGCCCCGCTTTTCATATATTTTATATTTCTGTTTCAAAACCACCACGGCAGTTCCAGCCAGAAGTTATCCAGAGCCAATTTCTCCGTGGATTTTGCTCTGCTCTCTGACAGGTGGAAGTGCTTCGCCGTTTCGCTCAGAGGATGGAGGACATCGTCCTCAAAGCCAAAGCGATACCAGAGATAGGCTTTCTCTCGTTCCTCAATCATTTCCAGAGCCGTATGGATTTCTTCGTGGGTTTCCTTTGCAATGAAAATCTGCTCTGGGTTCTGTACTCTGGAATCCGCTATAAACTCATGCCGTCCCTTGTTTTCGTCCCTTTTGACCTCATCCAGACGGATAACACAGTCCAGATTCTTGGCTTCAAAGGTGGGATTTTGCCTGCGGATATAGTCCAGCATGGCATTATGGATTGCCGGGGCAGCATAGGTCAGAAACTTGTTTCCATAGTCGGGCTGGAAGCTGCCAATGCAGCCCAGAAGCCCCAAGGAACCCTCCTGCACCAAATCGTTCAGTTCAATGCCGAGGGCAGCGTTCAATTCCCGCTGTGCACTCCATATTTCGTATGCCGTCTTTCGGATGAACCGCAGATTGTTCTCTACAAGGGCGTTTTCTGCCCATTTGTCGCCGCCCTGCGCCGCAATACAGAGCTGCTCGTTAGTTATCTTGTCCATCATCTTCCGGCAGCACCATTGTCTGCATTAGCCCCAGTAGGGCATGATTAAAGTTGTCCAGAGCTTCCTGATTGACTCCATCGACACCGGAAATACTGCCTGTGATCGCATCAACAACCGCTTCCGGCGTGATGGTTGGATTCTGCATATCCTGTCCCTTGGTCAGCTCGGTAAACATCTTTTCGGTGGCTTCTTTGCTGATTGCCTTGGCTGCGGCTAAATCGCTGCCTGCTTCCTTTTTGATTTCCTTAACCACTGTCATAAAAGTATTTTGGATAGTGGTCTGGTCTGCCTGATAAGCAGGAATTTTCAGGGCATTGGCGGTTCTGGCTGCCTGTACTGCTTCGGGAGCTTGGTTCTGTCCCAGTAGCAGAGAGCCAACGGTAGCAAACATCTGGTTTTGTGCGGCATATCCTCCTGCGAGAGTATCATCCATGTACTGTGCAATCATATAGGTCGCCGCAGCGACCGCATTACCCTCGGAGAGCCCCTCGGGAGAGCCCACGGCACTTTGCAGCCAGTATGGATGAAAGTGTCATAGTGGGTTATTACACTTCCGCAGAAGTGCCTCTCCAAAGCTACCCTGTCTGCAAATCCAAAAGAAAGGAAAAAACGCTATGGCAAGAAATGACGGAGTTGACCGTACCTGTGCAAGAAATATGGATGTCGCAGATAAAGACATCGGAGATGCCCAGGCACACAACGAGCGTGAAAAAGAAATATACAGCAACGAAGATATTATCCCGGAAAGAAGCTCCCTTAATGTCCACTTCAAAGAACCGACCGGGAGCTACGCTGAAATGTTTGAGCAGATGAAGGCTGACAATATCATTTCTACAAGGGGTCTGAAAGCGGATGCCGTCCACTTCAATGAGATGGTCTTTGATGTGAACTCTGCGTACTTCGACAATCACGGCGGCTATGAATACGCCAGACAGTTTTATGAGGAAGCCTATAAATCCGCAGTGGAGATTGTGGGCGGTGAGCAGTATATCCTCTCGGCAGTCATGCACGCTGACGAGATCAACCGGGCGATGTCCGAAGCACTCGGTAAGGATGTGTTCCATTATCATCTTCATGTGGTCTATGTTCCGGTGGTAGAGAAACAGATTTTGTGGTCGAAACGCTGCAAGGATGAAGCTCTCAGAGGAACAGTAAAGGAAACCATTATGCAGGTCAGCCGCAGTAAAAAGTGGCTGTCTAAGCCTGCTGTGGACGAGGACGGGAAACCAATTCTGCAAGCCAATGGTAAGCCTGTCCTTAGAAAATCCTACTCTGTTTTGCAGGATGATTTTTACCAGCACATGAGGGCTGCCGGATATACCGATGTGGAGCGTGGAGAGCGTGACAGCACCGAGGAACATCTGACCGTGACCCAGTTCAAGGTGGCACAGGAAAAGCAGCGACTGGAAGCTGTGACGGCGGAGCTGACCCAGAAAGAAACACAGCTTGATGATACAACACAGGCTGCGGAGAAGAAAAAGCAGGAGCTTAAATCCCTGCAAGCGCAGACCAAGGCGGCAACCGGAATAGCGGTGACGGTTCAGGAACTGGAGTCGATGGGTAAGAAATCTTTTACCGGGAATATTGTCCTGACACCTGATGAGTGCCGTACACTCAAGAATTATGCAGTTAGCAGCTTTGCTGAAAAAGCGGAGAAATTGAAATACCAGCAGAAATATGAAACAGCCCAAAAAGATGCTGGTATCTGGAAAAAGAAATATATTGACCTGAAAGAAAAAGCCCAGCCTTATCTGGATGCAGTGGAAGTTGCATCGGAAAAGGTCAGGGCTTTTCTTTCTGCTATCCTCGCAAGAGGAAAAGAAGTACAGGTTGTTAAGCAGGAGCGTGGACGAAAAAGAAAGGAGATTGCCTTTGACAGATAATTGGAATGGTTTTGCCGATTTACTTGCAAATTTAATAGAGAAATATGCGGGGGTTCTGGATATTGATAATCTTCCGGAGCCGCCGTCTTGTTTGGAGGAAGAAAATGCTTCCGAAGAATCCAAGGACACTATTGATTCGACAAAAAATCAATGATATAATAGACGTGGAATAAGTGTCCAAACTCTATGTGAGAGCTGCTATTCTCTACACATAGAGCTACATAGAACAAAAGTGCAACGCCCGTTGCACAAATAGGAATGAGGTGTTCCGGTGAACAATTATGATGATATGAATCAAAAATCCAATATGATTATTTACACAACAGAAGATGGATTAACAAAAATTGAAACTACATTTGATGAAGATACCGTCTGGTTATCCATTGACCAGATGGCGGAGTTGTTCCAAAGAGATAAATCTACTATTTCAAGACATATAAAAAATGTATTTTCCGAAGGCGAGTTGCAGCGAGAGTCAGTTGTTGCAAATTTTGCAACAACTGCGGCAGATGGAAAAACCTATCAGGTTGACTACTACAATTTGGATGTCATCATCTCCGTTGGCTATCGTGTAAAATCCAAGCGTGGCACACAGTTCAGAATCTGGGCAACCAATATTCTTAAAGAATATATGAAAAAAGGCTTTGCCATGGACGATGAACGATTGAAAAATCTGGGCGGCGGTGGATATTTCAAGGAACTGCTTGAAAGAATCAGAGACATTCGTGCTTCGGAAAAGGTATTTTATCGTCAGGTGCTTGAAATCTATGCCACCAGCATTGACTATGACCCGAAAGCGGAAATCTCTATTCAGTTTTTCAAAAAAGTCCAAAACAAAATTCATTATGCTATTCACGGACAGACAGCGGCAGAAGTGATTTATACAAGAGCGGATGCAGAAAAAGAGTTCATGGGACTTACCACCTTCGCCGGAAATCAGCCCACACTGAAAGAAGCGGTTGTTGCGAAAAACTATCTGGATGAGAAAGAACTTCGTGCTATGGGGCAGCTCGTATCCGGTTATCTGGATTTTGCGGAGCGTCAGGCTGAACGTGAACAGGCAATGACTATGCAGGACTGGGCGGAACATTTGGATCGCATTCTTACCATGAGCGGAGAACAGCTTTTAATAGGAAATGGTAGCATTTCTCATAAACAGGCGGTAGATAAAGCCACAGATGAATATCGGAAATACAAGGTAAGAACGCTCAGTGATGTGGAGACAGATTATCTGAATTCGATAAAGATGCTGGAACAGAAAACTGACGGCAAAAAGTAACGGATGATGAAAGCTGAATTATGCCACAACCTGTGGCACAAATGAGGATGGCGATATGAAAGAAGAAAAAATAAAAGTATATATTTACACGAGAGTATCTACTGCCGTTCAGGTAGACGGCTACTCCTTGGATGCTCAGAAATCAAGAATGAAAGCCTATGCTGAGTTCAACGATTTTGAAATCGTCGGTGAATATGAGGATGCGGGTAAATCAGGAAAGTCCATTGAGGGAAGATTGGAATTTAACCGCATGATGGAGGACATCAAGTCCGGTAAAGATGGCGTGTCCTATGTGCTGGTGTTCAAATTATCCCGTTTTGGCAGAAATGCGGCAGATGTGCTGTCTACCTTACAGGTGATGCAGGATTTCGGTGTCAATCTGATTTGTGTGGAGGATGGCATTGATTCTTCCAAAGATGCCGGTAAGCTGATGATTTCCGTGCTGTCTGCGGTTGCCGAGATTGAGCGTGAGAATATCCGTGTTCAGACAATGGAAGGCAGAATCCAGAAAGCCCGAGAAGGTAAATGGAACGGCGGCTTTGCTCCTTATGGATACAAGCTGGAGAAAGGTATGCTGTATATCAACGAGGAAGAAGCCGAAGCAATCCGCATTATTTTTGACCAGTATGTACATACCGATATGGGGGCAAACGGTCTTGCAAAATACCTTGCCAATCGTGGTATCAATAAGATTCAGAGACAGAATGGAAAAAACCCTCTGTTTGATGCAGCACTGATTCGCAGAATTTTGAAAAATCCAGTTTACTGTGGTAAAATTGCTTACGGCAGAAGAAGAACGGAAAAGGTACATGGAACTCGTAATGACTATCGACTTGTGGAACAGGAAAATTATCTGTTAGTTGACGGTCTGCATGAGGCTATTGTATCAGAAGAACTCTGGCATGAAGCTCAGGTAAAACTGCTTGCCCAGGCGAAAAAATATGAAAAAGTCAACAACGGTAAAGACAATAAGGTACACCTGCTGACCGGATTACTCAAATGTCCTATTTGTGGAGTTGGAATGTACGGCAACAAAAGCATCAAGCACAAGGCGGACGGCACAAAATATAAAGATTTCTTTTATTATGGCTGTAAACACCGCAGCATGACTCGTGGGCATAAGTGCGAATACAAGAAGCAAATCAATGAGGAGCTGCTGGACAGTGCTGTTGCAGAGGTTATTATCAAGCTGGTCAGCAATCCGAAGTTTGCGGCGATGATGCAGCAAAAAATCAACATGAAGATAGACACCTCTGCCATTGAACAGGAGATTGTAGAGTTTGAAAAGCAGCTCCGTCAGAGCTATGCTACTAAGTCCCATTTGATTGATGAGATTGATACACTTGACTCGGATGATAAGCACTACATTAAACGCAAGGCAGACCTTGATGATCGCCTTTATAAGATGTATGATAAGATAGAAGATACAGAGAATCTGTTGATTGAAGCCAGAGCAAAGAAAATGGCAATAGAAGCAGAGAAACTCACTGCTGACAATATCTACAAAGTGCTGATTTATTTTGAAAAGCTGTACGCCGTCATGGACGAGCAGGAGAAGCGACAGATTATGGAATCGCTGATTTCTGAAATCCATATTTATGAGGAACGCCAGCCAAACGGTCAGTGGCTCAAATCTATCAAATTCAAGCTTCCGATTATTGAGGAAGATATGGAAATGAGTTTGGACAACGATTCACATGTTGAGTGCTTGCCTGTTCGCGGAAACATATCCACAATTTCGGTTTCACTTCGCCGTGAAATTCAGGATTCAACGTACAACATTTGATTTTGAATAAATATAAAATAATTCCTGTGTATACCTATATCCTTTTTCCATTTGCTCAAAAGAGCTGTCAAATTCCTGAAACCCACTCTCATCCAGTTGGTGAGCAGAACTCTCAATGTACTTCCACTCCTTCCCGAAAAGCACACCTTCTTCCAATTCTTTTACCATAAGTGCTACTGGATACAAGTTATTTTCCAGGCAAATGTTGTATCTCTTGCAGTTTTTAAATCCATAACAAGCATAGTTCTCTGGGTTGCCAAATATAACAACCGTATCATAACCCATGTCTTTTGCTGCTTCCAAGGAATGGTTAAGGAGCTTCCTACCGTATCCTTTCCTTTGATAGTCAGGATGAATAGTAAAAGGTCCAAAAGACAGTATGTTTTTTACCGTTCCGTCAGTAGCCAGAAGCTTTGCCTTCACATATAGAATATGCCCAATAATTTGTCCATCCTCTTCCATAACAAAATCAAGTTCCGGAATAAAATCTTCACTTTTTCTAACCTGATGTGCAAAATAGTGTTCATTACATCCAGGCTCAGAAAGATTCCAAAATGCCTTCTTTATCATTTCCTCAACAACTCTATAATCTTCAAATCTTTCATTTCTAATTAACATCGTTTTCTCCCGTCATTACTAAATAATATCTTACGCAAAATTTCAGTTCCACGTACTCGATAGCAATCTTGTCAACTCACCATAGTTCAAAATGAACGCCCGATAAGTGGTGGATATGTTTCCCCAAACGAGGCCGAATTGAGTTGACAGGTTAGGAAAGCCTTATATCTCAAGGCTGTGTGCGAGTGAGCAACGCTACCGTCTCAACGTGGCTCGAGTTGATGGCATTGATGTCATATTACTTTGCCCGTCTGTGGAAACATATCAGCAGCATTTTTGGAACTATCGGTAGACGGGAACATATCCAGCGGTTTTTGACCATTTTAAGAAATTTCGGTATGAGAGAACCTATCAATGGAATTCTCAACACCAGCCTTTTAGAGATTAAGGGAAGACTCTATAGACTTCTTCATATTATTAACGAGTTCAGTCACCTCAGAATCCATTCCTTTCCACTTATCAATATACCCTCCTAGATAAGCCTTTCTTGCTTTGTCAAGTAAAATGGCATGCTCATAAGGTAATTGAGGTATTGCCCATTCAGCTGCCAGATCTTTTGATCTGATTTCACCAGTAGATGCTGTCACCCACATTCTGGCTAAAGTTAAAATCACATTGCGTTCGTCACCTTTAATGCTAGTTATCAACCCGGGCAACGATTCTTTAATTGCTTTTCGAATATCTGTCATTGGCACAGGCTCAATTACTTCTGTTGCCTTTGGTCCCAAAAGGTTAATACTATTTTTTCTTAGTTGTGCTAAAAGTATTGCTAAATCCGGATCATAAGTCGACTCAGGAATTTCTCCCTTTTCAAACTGCTCTCTTAGCCACTCGCCATACATAAATTCATATTTGGGGGGGGAAATGCCAAGGGACAATATCCTTTTGATTTATGACCGTAACTTCAAGAGGCCTCATATCTTTTATGTTTCCTATTTTCCCAGATATAAGCATTAACCTATTTGTAAGATTCCTTCGAGTTTTTTCAGATAAACTTTGATTTGTTATTACCAAAATATCTACATCGCTATTCATACGTAAACCACCCATTACTGCCGAACCATACAAATACACCCCAATTAACATATTATCAAGTAGTTCCGCTATAGTTTTTAATGCTTGAATTGCTTCTTTCGGAATTTTTTTGTTACTTAAATCTATACTCAACTTCGATCTCCTTTCGTCTGAAAACTGTTTTTTAACGCCTCTTAAAATTTATAAAAAAAGAGTAAACATCTTTCGTTGTATTGTAAATTAACGCCATCCAAAATTTTGATTCAAGATTTTCTTTCGGTTTATTATATGTTTGAGCCAATATAAGCTACAAAACTGCTGTCTATCCATTTTTGAGTAACCTCATTTATATCAATCCCAATAGTAGCCAACCCAATAATGCTGCAATCCAATTTCTCTAACAAAGCTATTAAAGCCTTCATTTGAGAACCTGTCTCTATCCAATCATCTACAATCAAAACTCTTTTGTTCCTCACAATAGAACTCTTAGATATTTCAAAGCTTTTATCTTGACCTGAATAGTCGGTAAAATGTGTCGAAATAATCTCTTCTTTTGCGTATGGCAGCTTATCACCTTTTCTTACTCCAATAAACCCCACTCCAAGTTCTTTGGCTATGGCAGTGCCTAGTATCCATCCAATTGCTTCTGGGGCAGCCACATAATCTACTTTATTTTGAAAATCCAATGATAGTACTTTTACAATTTTATCAAAAACGGTTTTATGTGTAAAAATAGTTAGTAAATCATATTTTCCAATTGAGTTACGAGGTAATATACCTCTAATTTCATTTATAACATCAGTACTTTCCATACATTTACACCCCTTGCTTATGGTTAATAATCTTTGCTAATCTTTAAAAATAGTCATTTTCAACATATTTTTTATACATGTCCTCGGTATATCTTGTTATGTTCTTACCATACTCTGGATAATCAAACCCCAGTAGTTCTGCTACCTCTTTGGACACTTCCCTGAACAATTGGTGGCATATAAATAATGACTTCCAAATATTTTCATAGGAATCCATGCGATATGTAGATAATAATCTATTCCATAGATCTTCATCAATGTATTTGTTAATATACTTATAATTTTTCCCAACACTTAATGAAAATTCTGTCTTTATCCCAACCTTCCACGACATCATCCTAAGTAGTTCAAACCGTAGAATCTGGTTCAGATGATCGATTGCAAACAGTATCTCTTTGCGGCACAATCCTTTAATAACATAAGGTGTTACATTCCAAAATTCATTGCAGCAATCATCATACTCCCTTGCGCTTGGCTTTCTTACATGATAATCTATATCAGTCGGAACTATGTCCCTTTTAATTCTACAATCTTTATCAATTAGAACCTTTATTAATTTATCGCCCTTTAGGTAATTATCTAACTCTTCCAAGGGCAATAAGGTAAGATCAATTTTATTGTAATCATCAAATAGCATAAGATAGGAAAATCCCTTTTCTTCAGGTGGGAATAATTCCATATCCTCCGGCTTTTGCATCATTATTATATTCCCAAATTGATTAAGCCAGTCATCATTAGATATAAACGGTTCTATATCACTTACAAAATATGTAATATCATAATCCTGAAATTCATCTTTAGGTATATTAATATTTGCGCGTGACCCCTCAAGGGTCACAATTCGAATACGTTCATCCTGTTCTGCTAAAGAAAGTACTAAATCCATCATTTCTTTTTCTGATCTCATTTACATACTCCTCGTTTATTTTTTCTATATTATTACATCTTCTTTTTTGCCGATACAATCAGCATCATTGGGCGTCGCATTTCATCCGCCATCCCCGGAATATCCATCATGTTCTCTGGCGGCTGTGGCTCCACAATCTGATTTATTATAAAACTATTTGAAAGCAGTGTATTTAGATATGTGGTCAGTGTTCTATGATATTTTGTAACCTTTTCTTCCAAAAACATAGCTGTCCGTTTGCCCTCATAATAATAATTGTCCACCGGGAAATGCAGTATTTCTCCTTTTTCGTTATAATACCAGTCTTGTGTTCCATGAGCAGTAAAAACAGGATGTTCAACTGTAAAAACTAAATTGCCACCAGCCTTCAGCATCCTATATATCTTTTTTATTAAATTCTCATAGTCTGCTACATAATGAAACGCAAGCGAACTTAGTATTACATCAAAGCTCTCCTCTGGGAAATCCACATCTTCTATGGCACAGCATTCATATTCAATCTGTGGAAAATGGGTTTTTCCTTTTGCTACTTCGAGCATTTTATGAGAAATATCAACACCTACTACAGAGGAAGCACCGTTTTCCATCGCATATATACAGTGCCATCCATAGCCGCATCCTAAATCAAGCACACGCTTACCCTTAAAATCAGGTAGCATCTTTTTCAAAGTCTCCCATTCTCCCGCACCAGCCAGTCCTTTCTGCGAGCGACTCATTTGACTGTATTTTTGAAAAAATATATTATCATCATATTTGTTTTCTTTCATCTGAACTCTCCTCGTTTAAAAAGTTATTTATCTCCGATACAATTTCATTCACTTCATTATAAAGCTTCTCGGTCATGTCGTAGCATTCAAAAAGTGAGATACCGAGTACTTCAAAAATATGATTTACCTTCTCGGTATATTTTTCAGGTTTATGTTCAAAAGTTTCAAGCAGTTTTATAGCTTTCTTTTCGTTGATACAATAAGCATTATTACATGCAAATAACACTTGATTTAAACATGAAACTATACGAAAAACATGACCCGCAATATAATATTTATCGTCTGTTCCCGAATTTGCTTTTACAAACATTAAAGAGAACCCTGCTTCAAACATAAAAAAGTTAACTAAACTTTTCTGCAAAGCATTGGGATAAGTTTCTGCCTGTTTTTTTAATTCGCATAAGCTTTCATTCTTAGCATATAGTATTTTGCTAATCGCTAATTCTCCTCGATACATTGCACTAATATAACCATGGGGATGCCCAGTCTGATAATTGGCAGTAACAATTCCGTGCTCTGTATCTTTCATTATTTGTTCCACACGTTTAATATCACGTAAAATTAAATCCACATGATACCCGTTTATGACTAACCATCCGCCGCCATTAATCCAATCACCCCATGCTCCGGGAGGTACAACAAGGTTATTTCTATGCTCATCATCCAGCTTTGTAGCGAATTGATTAATAGTATTTATGTCAAATGATTCTGAATTGTAATAGATGCCGATATCTATATCCGAATCCTCTGTATGGGTGCCCCTTGCACGTGAACCACCTAAAACAATACCTTCTATATAAGACAGAGAGGATAATTTCTCTGCTACTGATTTAATAATATTATCTACCATCAAGCATGCTCCTTTTATCGATTCACTGCTGTAAAAATTCCAAGCCAAATCTTTTGCTTCTACTCAACATATTTATAATTTTTTTAATTTCACAAAAGATAGTTAAAACTTATCAATTGTCTTTTTATACCTCTGCTGATTAGATGAAGTCTTTTCAATAGCCTTTAAATTACCATTCATTTTGCTAACATGGTTTAAAAATAACGTTCCAAGCAGAAGTCGATCCTTTCTGGGTATCCTATTCCACACATATCCCTTGAATAAATCTTTAACAAGAAAAACTTCGCCATCATTTAGATTTTCAGTTTCTCTAATAGCTTCTTCCAATAGCTCATTTACATCAATCATGTTGTCCACTCCTTATTAATAATAATATCAACAACATTGTTGATATTATTATACGTATATTCACAGTCAAAGTCAATCCGTAAATAAGAAAAGCCACCAATCAAGGAAGTAACACCTCTCAATTGGTCGCCATTTCTGATATCCTATATCTCAATATCTATTTCAACACCTGATTTAAATTCAACAGTGAGCTTATCATCAAATACCGTAACTTTTTCAATAAGCCGCCTTACTAATTGCTCATCATATTCCTCCAACTCGCAGGATTGTTCATTTAAGAAATCAGTCATTTCAGCGATTCGTTGCCTTTTTCCTTCTCGCTCTGCTTTCTCTACTAGTGCATTTTGCTTTAATTCCCGAAGTCGATAAATTTCATCAGCCACATCTTCATAATCATTCTTTGATTTTGCTTGTATAAGGAGCTGTTGTTGTAACTCTTCCAAATTTCTATCTATATCATCGGTGGTATTATCATTTTCTTCATTGAGGACGGTAGCTATGTTTTTCTGTAACACTGATAGGAAGGGTTCTTTGTTAGCCAAAAGTTCATTAATAGCCTTAACCACTGCTGCCTGTAATGTTTCCTCGTTTATGGTAGGTGCAGTACATTCAGATCCTTTTTCCTCCAATCGACTAACGCATCTCCAAACGATTGACTTGTAACCTCGGTTATTCCAATGCACCCGTCGGTAAATATCGCCGCATTGTCCACAGTAAACAATACTTGATAAAGCATACTTACTACTATAGACTCTCTTTTTACCGCCTTTACCTCCTCGGAGATTCGCTCTTCGAACCATCTCTTCTTGAACCTGCATAAAAAGCTCGCGTGGAATAATAGGCTCATGGCTGTTTTCTACATAATACTGTGGAACGATACCGTTATTCTTTACTCGCTTTTTAGAAAGGAAATCAACTGTGTATGTCTTTTGTAGAAGGGCATCACCGATATACTTTTCATTCTGCAGTATCTTTTTCAGTGTTTCCGGTCTCCATTTAGCTTTGCCTGCTGCTGTAAGAATACCGTCCGCTTCTAGCCCTCTGGCTATCTGTAAAAGGCTAGCACCCTCAAGATACTCCCTGTAAATCCGTTTAACAATCTCAGCACCCTCTGGATCAATCACCAGTTGCTTGTTTTCATCCTTAGTGTATCCAAGGAAACGCTTATGGTTGACCTGAACCTCACCTTGCTGATAACGATATTGTATACCTAACTTAACGTTCTGGCTTAAGGACTGGCTTTCCTGCTGGGCAAGTGATGCCATAATGGTAAGTAGCACCTCACCCTTAGAATCCATGGTGTTGATGTTCTCTTTCTCGAAGAATACAGCGATGTTTTTATCCTTTAACTGACGGATGTATTTAAGGCAATCCAACGTGTTTCTGGCAAATCGGCTGATTGATTTTGTGATGATCATGTCAATATTGCCTGCCATACACTCCTCAATCATGCGGTTAAATTCATCACGCTTTTTCGTATTGGTACCAGTGATACCGTCATCCGCAAAAATACCTGCCAATTCCCATTCCTTGTTCCTCTTGATATAGTTTGTATAATGCTCAATCTGAATTTCGTAACTTGAGGACTGTTCCTCACTATCCGTTGAAACTCGGCAATAAGCTGCCACTCGTATTTTGGGTTTACTCTCCCTATTTTTATTATTTCCGATTCGTTTAATTGCTGGAATTACTGTTACATTCCTGCTAACTGCCACTGGTTACACCTCACTTTCTATCAAACTGTAAGCATATTCTGCCTGCTTATATGGATCGTCATATTTTTGTACCAGAGGTTTTGCTTTGAACTTTACAGGATAATCCGTTTTCGGTACATCTTTAGGCTCCCATATCCTTCCGAGTTTTTCTGCTCGCTTTTGTTTTTCTAACCTTGCTTTTTCAAATATCTCCTCATCAATAATTGAAGGGTAGAATTCGTCTCCAAGGTATTGCTTGTTCTGTAGCATCCTACTTACTGTGGCATGGTAGCAATCTATCCCAGCTTTTATTGCAGCATTCTTCAAAGATAATCCTGACAAGTAACCTGAAAATAACTCTTTTACTTGTTCTGCTGCTTTATCATCTACAACAGCCTTTCCATCTTCAATTCTATATCCAAAGGGTGTGTGACCCATCTAATTCACCAACCTTTCTTTCAGTGTGATTCCACATTTTAATACAAACCCAACTACCTCCCGTGAAAAGACAATAATCTTCTCTACATAATTTTCAAACAGCTCATCCTCATAGGCTGTGAGCATTTTGGACTTAGTCGTAAACTTAAGAAGTCGGTCAACTTCCTCTACTTTTGTAAAATTTCCGTTGACAGAATGGGTAAGTTGTTCCTTTTCCGCAAAAAGACTTTCTCTTTCTGCTTCCAATGAATTCTTTTCTTTATTAAACAGAGCAGGTTCCAGATATCCTTTGGCCATTAAGCCCGTCAGCATCTGACTTTGCTCCATGTTGTTTTCTATCTTGGTTTCCAACTCTTCGATTCTACGAAAACTCTCTGCATTATTCTGGCTGCGTAACCCATTCAAAAGTGGCCTTAATATGAACTTGTGACCAAAAATGAGTTTATTCATCATCGTAACAAATGCAGTCTTTATATCTTCATCTCGTATGAACTGCATGGAACATTCCGTTATCTGGCTAATATGCTTACTACAGCACCAAGCAATGTACTCTCTTCTTCCAGATGAATGAATCCGTCTTTTAAAGGTACTGCCACATTCCGAGCAAATAATCTTACCGGAAAAAGAATATCGGTTTAGATATTTACTGTTGCGCTTTTCGATTCCTTTTTCCTTTGCCCTCTGATTGAGAGTAGCTTCCACAGCTTCAAAATCTTCATGGCTGATAATTGCCTCATGATGATTTTCTACTAGGTACATATTTTTCTCACCGTAATTGGTGTGCCTGTTAAAACGGCTGTCAGTATAGGTCTTTTGCAAAATAACATCGCCAGTATATTTTTCATTGGTCAACATTCCACGAATGGTAGTAGCTGTCCAACGACCACCTCTTTTTGAAGGTATACCCTTTCGATTAAGATCATCTGCAATTTTCTGTGTACCTTTGCCGGATAATACTTCTGCAAAAATATACTTCACAATTTCAGCCTGCTTAGGATTTACTATCATGCGACCGTCAATGTTTTGATAGCCATAGGGTGGGTAGGAAATTTTAAATGTTCCGTTTTGAAATCGTCTTTGAATTGCCCATTTAGTATTTTCTGAAATAGAAATTGACTCACTCTCTGCAAGGCCACTTAAAATGGAGAGCATCAATTCACTTTCCATTGACCCTGTATTAATGTTTTCCTTCTCAAAATAAATATGAACCCCAAGGTCCATCAGTTTACGAACCATCTCTAAACAGTCTGTAGTATTTCTAGCAAACCTACTGATGGACTTTGTAATAATTAAGTCAATGCTTCTGGTTTCACAGTCTGATAACATTCTAAGTAAGCCAGAGCGATTCTCCTTTTTCGTACCACTGATACCCTCGTCATAGTATAAGCCTGCATATTCCCATTCTGGATTTGCCTTAATGTAGGTCTCATAATGAGCCTTTTGTGCTTGCAGGCTGACTAGTTGTTCATCACTATCTGTAGAAACTCGACAGTAGGCAACTACTCGTGTTTTTGGCTTAAAAATATAATCTTGATTTCCTTCTATTTTCGTTATCTTTTTCATCGCCTCACCTCCTTCTTGGTAGGTCACATATTACCTCTGAAACCCTTATATATCAACGAATTCAGGGCATTATCTCTGCTAAAAAAGGAGAGAAAGATTGGCGATTAAGTGCCTCTATCTTGTTGAATTCTGCTTCCGTTATTAAACCTTTTTGGAGCATCTTTCTAAGTAATTTCTCTGCTTGAATATAATCAAACTCACGCTGTAGCTGCTCCTGTGACATTTTCTTTAATTGGATGCTTTTGTCTATAACCCCATCTGAGATCTTCATAACTTTTTTATCCTCATGCTGATTCATGTAGAATCACCTCCTACCTAATAGCCGCGGGAACAGGTCGAAGTTGAGGATTTGTAAAAATAAAATAAAATAAAATCAGAGCATAAAAAAAGAGCCTGCAAGGGAATAACCCCCACAGGCTATATACATCTAATAGTTAATATTTTTAGGGAAACTCTGTAAAGCTAAAGCATAATTGCTTATTAACTCGCTCCCCTTGATTAATCATACTTAATAAATGCATCCGTAAATCCCGCCTTTTTAGCTTTTGCAAGCTGTGCCTCAGCATTTGCTTTGACAGTGTATGCACCTATTTGTACACGGTAGTATTTCTTTTTCGCTGGTTCTGCTGATTTTTCTTCTTCGCTTAGAAGTTTCTTAACATCTGCTCTAAAGGTATCCATAGACTTACCATGCTTTGAAAACCAGTGCATAACATCCGCATGGTTACTGGCTATACCTTGCTTATAGCCTTCACTATGACAGATGATATCCTTCTCACTTAGTCCATAGAGTTTGCAAAGATGTACACAAAGCTCTACTGCTTCCTTATAAACAGCAGAAAAATACGAGGCATCGGTTAGACCGTCCTCGCAAATTTCAAAACCTATATGGGTATTATTCGCATCCCCTCCAGCATGCCAACCACGATGATTCCAAGGCAATGTTTGGTATGTGGCAATGGAGCCATCTGCTAACTTACCAATAAAAGCATGGACACAAACTTGACGACCTCCGGGTTTATCCTGATTCCAATGATTGTTGTATTGATTCTTTCCTAGCAAACCGTCATCCGGACCAACATATCTCTTCAACCACGGGTTGTTAGCCCCTGTTGAGTGAACCATTATACCCTTTGGTGTTATAGTTTTGCCTGCTTTGTAGCAGGCATTGTTCGTAAGTATTAATTTACGTAGATTCATTTATAGTCCTCCTTTTCACTTCTGTTGTGAAGCTGCTCTAATATATCCTTGAGTTTCTGTGGTACAGGCAGACCAACATGAACAGCATTTTCAAGTATAGATATGCCTTCATTTGAAAGATAAAAAAAGATGACCGCTGTTCGTATAACAGAGCCATCTCCAATAACGTTTTTATCAATAATGTGACCGATTGCTACCAATGAAAAGATGAGTACTTTCTTAAATATGCCGCGAAAGCCTACCTCGCTGGATAGTTTCTTATCAAGCACAGCACACATCAAACCTGTGATGTAATCAATCACAACAAAAGTAAGTAAAGCATATAAAAATCCGTCCCATCCTCCGAGAAAATATCCGAGCCAACCACCAACAGCAGCAAATGTCACTTGAATCCAGTTCCAAATTTCCTTCATTATCTTAACCTCCTATCATTCTGATTACACAAAAAAAACGCCAACCGAAATAGGCAAGCGTATACTTGTATAGTTTATTTTTCCTCTATATTTGTTTTGGCAAAGCTTCCCATAGACGCATATCTTCCTGTCCCAATGACCAGATAGCAATACCCCGTAGGTCCCAACGATAAGCCGCTTCGTTTGACCAGTAGACCAGCGAATCCACATCTTGATAGTACAAAATTGAAAAGCCATCTGCATCACCGAGAAACAGCCGAGATATCCAGACGTTTATGTCCTTTGGTATAACCTTCGCTGTATAATCTGCATTGCATGGTATCTGCAAGAGATTACTATGATAAAAGTCATAATCCATGGAAATATCCTCACTTCTGGTGGAGGCTTCCTCTACATCAGCTGTAAGAGTAAATACATGAAACTTACTATCCCAAGTTACACCATTCCTAGCAATTCTGCCATACTGCATAAGTGATCCGTCTGGCATGGTGACATCAAAGGCTTCGTAAGGTTCATAAGTCCATGCATCTCCCAAGCGGAGAAGTTCACATTTTATATGCCCATCGGACTGAATCCCACAATAGCCACCCGTACTTGAGATGTTTGCAGTAAAACGGAGTGTGTTGGAATTCCCAGAGTAGACACGCACCTTATTTCCACGTTTCCTCATTTCAATGAGATACATATTCGGATTTGTGCGGATGTCAGCATCTGAAGTCTTATAGTAACTTGCCGGATAACTACCAAGTAATGTAGAGCCTTGGTAAAGCTCCACTTGTTGGGCATCAATGTTGATACAACAAAACACATTCCCACAAAACACTCCTGCTCTTCCGCTACCGCTCATAGGAAAGGCAATTCTAGCACGAATATGCACATCACTAAAGCTGTCGTATTTCCAGGCAAGCTGACCACTTCCTTCAAGCTGAGAATACGGGCGATTGCCATTGTCATCAGGATTTTGCCATACACTCCAACTCCCCGATAACGTCTGCCAGTAGCTTTCTGGCAGGATGAAGGGATCTCTAAAGTCTTCATACCAAGCTAAGGCTGAATCCGGCTTACGGCGCAAAACCTCTGTAGTAAGCTTAAACCCTTTGTCGGGAACAGCCATGTTACCATTTACGTCTTTGAAGCTTCGTGGAGATAAACTGAAGGTTGCCTCTCCAGCAGAAGGATATTCACTAAAATTAGAACAAACCCGGAAACCATAAAATTGAGTACCAACTACACCACCTTCAATCGTGATGCTATGTGTTCCTGCTAGGAGATTTACATTAGTGGCAAGTTCTGCCCAGAAAGTTTTCCTCCAGTATGGCCACCACAGACGATTCTCTGAGTAGCTAACCACTGTACCGTCAATTGCAATTGTGATACCATTCTTATCCCAGAACGGAAAGCAAAGCTGTACAACTACATCATAAGTACCTGATTTGTCAATTGTAAAGTTGTACTCCGCTTTACCTTCACTTGACGAAAGAGTGATCATTCCATTACCAACCACAACACCATCTGTGTAGCTGTCTGGTTCATCATCTCGGTTAACATATATAGTTCCAAACTCCGACTTTTGTGTTTTCCCATAACAAGTAAGATATTTTCGCCGATTATATGTTTCAGCAATAATAGGAGCTTCTCGTGATACTGCGTCCCAGCCTTCCATATAATCGTAGACATGTGGCAGCGCCCATGGTACTTTATCGTGATCATCCCAGTAGGCAATGATTGGGATAAATGGTTGTGGAGGCTGATCATTTGTAAAGTTATACACCCCAGTCATCCAGTTCTTAGCTGCATAGTAAGTGTTCGATGTACCGCGATAAGTCTTACCTAGGTTGGATGGATAGTCGTAAATCTGCCAATTCCAACCGTAACCAGGTAAACCCATATATACTTTTTGTGGTGACATAGCTATAATAGCATAATTGTAGATACCTTCAAGCCAGCTCCTTGGTGATACTGGGCCTGGAGCTGAACCTGCCCATGCCATGCCATAACTCATGATTGCTGCCGTGTCACAATAATCGTTAAGGTCGGCATAAACACACCAATTTTCTCCACCAACTGAACCTTGCACACCCGTCATTCCAGGTAAGCAGATATTGACTAGTTTTGATGAATCGTAGTTTTTAACAGTCGTGTATATATCAGCGAATAGAGCATTTGCGGCAGTACGGTTCTCAAATCCACCACCGCGCTCTAAATCGATATCTACACCTGCACACCAAGGGTATTTGTTCATAATACGCACTATTTCTGAGAGGAATTTTGACTTTGCACCGCCCTCGTTATTTCGCAGAGCCGTAAAGATACTCTCTGTCCCATGATTCATAATGGTAAGTAACCATTTGATATGTGGCCACTTTATACGATATGGAGTAAGGGAAGAAACGCTGGTACCTGTTTCCGTTATCGTGCCTGTGATGTCTACCTCAAAAGTGAAAATACCAACAGTATCTAAGCGGTCACCGTAATCGTTCAAAGCTTGATACATCCGGGCATTGCCCATGAAGGACCATACCATACAGCGTTTACCCTTAATATAATCTTTCATGGACGCAGATCCCCTTTCAGCATTTCTTTGTATTCGAAATATACCCTAGCAGATTTTCTGTCTTGTAGCTTCACTTGGTGCTTACTGTCGGTAGCGGCTGTGTATTGAAAGTATCCATGTTTCGGTGTGGGATAGCCGTTTCTCAAACACTCTCTTGTTGAAGCCTTAAGCGCAAATTCATCACCTGGGTAAGCCTCTGAATCAAATTTTACCTTATGTGAACCCATCCCCTGTGAAAGCTGAATGCTGCCAGCTTCCATAGCTTGCAGGGGGTAGATATAACAATCTAGCCCGCTTGAAGTTTCTCCGAGGTTAAAAATAATGATTGTGTCTCCACTACGGACTACACCATTGTGGAAACGTACCGGATTAGGCGAATGCTTTAGGAACGTTTCCGTGTGTAGCGTGTATCCTGTCAGCTTGTCACCCTCCTGAAGTTGTAGGTCGGTGAAATAAATCGAACCCGTACAGTTGGTAATAAGGGGACGCACAGTAATACTAACTATACGCTTTTCTGATTTTACTTTTATGACTTCCGCAAAACGTATAAAATTACTTTCCTGCATAGCCATCACCTACCCGTCGTTCGTCCACTTGATTTCGCATACATGACCGACCCAGCCAGTGGCTATAGAACCTGCCTGCAGCATAATGTCAGTGAAATATACTTCTCCCGTGCAGTTTGAAACTACCAACCGAATGGTGATAGAGTGAAGCTTCCCATACCCTTTAGGTGTTGCATCACGAGCAATTTGTTGAAATACAGCCAAATCAATCACCATCCTTTCTTAAAACAGGTCAATAAATCTCGTTTCAGTAGTTCCATCTTCAAATTCAAATACTACCTCGATACCCACTTGTCCATCTATACCTTTTTGGAGATTATCTGATCCTATTTGTGCTGATATGGTGTAGTTACGGCGGGATGCAGGATATACTGTTTGAGCCATACTTTTTGTAGAGGTTGCAGAACCTACCGCTTTAAATGAAGCTGTACCTGTCACACCTTTTTCAGTGTCCACCTCAAAACCTGAATTCTGCCAGTAAGCAAAGCCATCGTCTGCTCTACTATTACGCAGATGGTTAAACGGCACCATATCTTTGATTTCCTGCCCAATGAGGTTGCTTTGGTCGAGCTGATCAGCGAGAATGCTAGAAGACGTATCACCAAGTTCACGAAGTTTTGATGATAATTCAAGTACAGTTTTCCATGGCTCCTGAAGATTGTATTGTCTGCGAACAACCCTTGTTTTGATAGTAAGATTCAAATCTCTATCATCCACCGTCACAATGTCGCCAAGTGACCACCTTTCATGCTCATAACCTGTCAGCACAGACAAATCCATCGCTGATAGCACATAGGAAACACGGGGCTTTGAAAATTCTGCGAGTCGCATATTCGTAAACTCAAGCATTTGATAAGGATTTGTGAAATTCGAAAGATCGAGTGTTGAAACCCGCACCTCATTGCAATATTCATAGTTTTCTACATATTCCTTGCCACTATTGATCGTGGCAAAGGTCATGCCATCTTTACCATGGGCATATAACCTTGTCACCAGAGAGCGGGTATCAACAACTCTCTTGATACCTGTAAGGTTTTTCTTATAGGCAAATAATGCACCACTATCTCTACCACTAAATGTAAGTAAATTTACAAGACGGTTTCGACTATCAAATACTAAGTCTCCACCGTGAATCTGTTGCGTCATTCTGAGTATGGCCAATGCATTCTTCTCTTGGCATTGCCATGTCCGTTTGGTAGTGACATCAACTACACCAAGAGACCATCCTGTGCCTTCCAACGCATAACTCATTGGAACAGAGGGTAAATCGGCATTAAACTCTCGCGGCTGTTTTTCATCTGAAAAGGTCAAATCATAAAATGCTGCTTCCGCATATACAGTGGTCAGAATCCCTGTTCCATCTGCTCCTTTTTCATCTGTCAGTGTCCTTATGCGATAAATGTCATGTGCAACCTGAACCTGTTTTTCATTATCTAAATATACACGTTTGCTATCATTCCATGGCAGTTTGAATTCCAAAGTATCTGCGCCATTAATCTCTCCCGTTACGATGATGTCATATGCATTTTCAAGTACTGCTTCCCATGCGCCATTCTCGTCCAGCACGACAGGCCTAGCAAAACCCAGTTTTTCATATGGAGCTTTCGGTATGTCGTGAAGTGTGATATCCAAAAGTTTCGGTGTAACCAAGGGATCAATAGTTGAAAGTGTAATCCTATAACGAATAAAGTTACGGTTTGGAGAAACCAGTTCACCGTTGGAACCCACCTCCTGCCACGCCGACCAATCCTGCAAATCGTCTGACGTAGCCGTCTCTATAGTAGAAATAGAAGTCACGCCTGCTGTATACTCCGAAGCTACAGACACTCGACCACTACCCGCAAGAGAACATTCTGCAGCTATAGTCGTAAGTTGCCCAACTTCAGGATATCTGTTGTTATTATCTTTGAGGAGAGTTACCACACCAGATTCTGTAATAGCATCAATCGCACCACTAGTATCACCGCCATTGGCAAGCAATGACTGTTTGAAATGTCGTTCTAAATCCTCAATTGTAAGCTGTGAATTCACTTCGATAAACCAATCATCAAATCCACCTGCATAATAATACTGATTTGCATGCATTCCAATCACAATATCTGCTGAACAAGATGGGTTTAATGTTCCCGTGAATGTCCGTTTGGGTGCAATCCAGACCGTTGCGTCTGCTCGGTTACAAAGAATAAACTGCGATGTCTTGGCATTCACTTCAATAATTGCTGCAATAAAGTACCACCCACCATTAACCATGTTAAAACTTGGTGTTTCACTCTGGTCGAGAATCAGTGAACCAGAAGAGTTATATAACATCATTCGAGGTCTGCCTTGGTACAGGGACAAGTATAGAATAGGTTGACCCGGACCTTGTCTTGTATTAAACAGCGGAATAAAGGTCTGTCCTACAGAGTAGGTAGTTGGGTTTATCCATCCACCTACTGCGATTTTATCGCCTAAATTGGAGAAAAATGTACCATCATTCTTTGCAATCAAGTAGGTTTTCTCTGATGTCGGATTAACAATATTCTGGCGAAAAAAACGTCCATAGCGACCATTTGGGAGACTTGCCGATGTACCAGACCATCCCGATATAGCGATGTGCCGACCATGACCACTCGCATCGACAAGTCTAACATCGGAGTCGGGTCCAGACTCATTGAATCGCCAAAGAGCAAGTGTATTCTCGCTTACAGGAAACTCACCCGTAAAGTCAGTTTGTGATGTCAATATTGATTTAATTGCCATTTACATCACCTCCATCGGCTTTTTGCTTGTATTTTAAGCTCCATAAAATCCGCCCCTACAGGAGTAATCGTCACAGTATTGTTACCCTTACGAAGTACAGGAAAATTAAGTTCTTGCATAAGCGGTAGGCCGTTACGTAGTGTCTCACCACTAGTATCAACGACCTTTGCTGTGACCTTTCCTGTATCAATTATTAATGTTTCACCATCATACAAAGGACCAATAACACGAATTTCTTCATTGTTAGTCTGAATGGAAACATATGTGTTTGTTCCTGAAGGAATTATTCCTTTTATCAAATACACTGGTTCGGAGTCGGCATTGCCTTTTAGCCTTGTAACGATATTTTCTCCCTCGGCTGTTATGGTATAGGTTTCATCCGTTAAAGCGTAGGCATGGGGATCTGGGCAAACAAATTTCAAATCAAATTCACCGGCTGAAAGAATGAGTCTGTCACAGTCTACTGCTTCTGACAGACGGGCAATGAAATAACGGTCAGGTACATCGTCCAACACAAGTTGTTGCACCCCACGTTCAGGATTCAGCCAATCAGCAAGGTTATCCATAACAGATACCAATTTAGAAAATTTATATTGTGGGTAGACATTACAATGAACTGTGATTATTTTCTCTGCAATATCGCTACCAAAGTCAGCAATACCAGGCTTGCCAGGTATCGTTACAAAGGAGTTTCTCAATGAGGGCGATGCTTGCCAGTTTGTAAGCCTAGCATTTATATTCATTGATTGCGATGATATGCCATTAAATGTGAACCCCATTTTCATCCTCCTTCCTTAAGCGGGATTGAATCGTCCTTGTGCCCTCGATCCGGTTTCCATCAAGTTATACAGTTCCTGCGAAATCCTGCGGATATCGTCCTCGGATCGAACTATCATCTGCTGTATGGTGATAAGCGAACCACCAAAACCCCCAGTACCGACTGACCCATTGATAGAACTGCTAAGGTTTATACCTGGTGTGCTAAAGTCTGTGGGAATAGCATTTTGCATATCCTCACCAACCTGCGCCATCGTCTTCTCAAAGCCTTGACCAAGCCCCTGTGCCATATTGTCACCAAGTCCTGCAAAAAGTGCAGAAGGTGAGCGAATACCAAAGAAGTTTTTGATTTTATCCACCACACCGCCAAAGAAACCGGATATTTTCCCCCAGAGCCATGCTCCCGCATCAGAGATCCCTTGCCATAGACCTTTGATAAGATTGCCACCAACTTGAGCCATCTGCCCAATTGAACCCGTAAAACCCTTAACTAAAGCTGCGATTATCTGTGGGACAGCTTTGACAACTTCTACGATAATAGTAGGTAGGTTTTTAATCAGTGATACTAAAAGTTGGATACCCGCTTGAATTATCTGTGGGATGCTGCCAATAATTGCATTGACAAGCGAGGTAATAATCTTAGGTATCGCCGCCACCACAGTAGTGATGATGAGTGGTAAATTTTGAATTAAGGCAATCAACAGATTCACCCCGGCATCAATTATTTGGGGGATTGAGCTAAGTATCGCCTTAACTAAACCATCAATTATCTGTGGGATTGCAGCAACTATTGCTGCAATGATTTCTGGCAATGCTTCAACTAGTGACACCAAAAGCTGTATACCTGCATCGATAATCTGCGGAATGGCACCAATAATAAAGTCAACTAAAGCGGTAATGATGGCGGGTAATGCGGCAATTAACTGCGGAATAGCGTCAACTAGACCTTGAGCAAGCCCCATAATAAGCTGAAAGGCTGCCTCCAGTATCATTGGCAAGTTGTCAGTTAATCCTTGTACAATCTGTGTTACAGCAAGAACTGTTGCTGGTATGAGTTTTGGTAAAGCCAACCCGATGCCTTCTACAAGTGCAGTGACCAGTTCCACTGCAGCATTAATTAGGAGTGGAAGATTATCAATCAATGCCCCAACAATCGTCATTACAGCTTCAACAGTGGCTGGTATGAGTTCTGGCAAAAGACTCATGATTGCCTCCAGTACTTGAGAAAACAGTTCCGTAACAGTCCTCAAAAGCATAGGGAGCAAGTCTCCCACAGCTGATAATATCGCACCTGTTGCCGTAGGCAATGCAGTTACGATATTCTCTAAAACTGGGACAATATTAGCAACAACCGATTGAAATGCATCTACAAGATTCTGTGTCAAATTCGTCATATCTGCATCAGCATTGCCAAGTCCTGCTGTAAACGAGCCGAGTGCGGCTTGGAGTAAACCAAGCGAACCTGTGACGGTTTCTGTTGACTCTCGTGCAAAGTTCCCTGCATATTGCTCTGTGTTTTCAAAGAACATTTGCATTGCTACTTCAGCTTTTTCTGCTTGTGTAGCTGTATTCCAAGTGAAATCTAGGCCTTTTGCCAGTGCATAGGCCTCGATATTGGTAGCATTCATCGCAACACCAAGGTTATCCATCATAGTGAAATTACCCTTTGCTGCTCCTGCTACTGAGTCCAGTGCCACTTGCATATCAATACCCATTACAGATGCCATATCCGCTGCTCGTTGCATAGCTTTTTCTGTCAGTTCAAGGCTTTTGCGCTGTTCTATGCCAGAGCCTTGGAACAATGCACCCATTTTGTTTGCCGTAGCAAGATACTCACTTTGGGAAACACCGAGATTTTTGTAAGCCTCTTCACCAGCTTTTTGAATTGATGCGGCATATTGACCGAATACTGCCTCAGAGCCACCGAGGTTCTGTTCTAACTCTCCGAACTGAGCAACTACCTCTTTACCAAGCTTAATCGCAGCAGCTCCTGCGGCAACAGCAACTGTACCCATCGCCACACCGATACCTTTAAGGACACCGCCCAGCTTCTCAAACTTGCTACCAGTCTCATCTGCAACATTACCTGTATCCTCAAGTTCCTCTCCAAGATCATCTGCTTCATCAGCTGTCTCTTCTAGTTCTCGTTCCATATCATTAAGTTGGGCTTTTGCATTATTCAGCTGAATAGCCCAATTTTGTGTACGTCTATCGTTCTCGCCAAAGCTCTCAGAAGCATTTTTTAGAGCGGCTTCCAGTGTAGAGATTTTATCTTTCTGTGCTTCAATGGCTTTGTTCAAAACTTCATTTCGAGCGGTTATCGCCTGAACACTTTTATCATTTCTATCAAATTCCGAGGACACGAGTTTCATCTCACTACCTAGAACCTTAAAGGATTGATTGATATCACGAAGGGCATTCTTAAACTCTTTTTCTCCCTCAATGCCAATCTTTAAGCCAAAATTATCAGACATACGTTAATGCCCTCCTTTCTAATTCAATCCTTCGGGAATAATATCCTCAATGAAGAGTTCTCGCTTCCGGCTAGCAAGCCCCAAGAACTGGCGATGACAATCCCACAAGTCCATGAGAAGCCCTAATGGTGTGAGCCATGTTTCTTCCTCAGTACGGTTCAGGTGCACTGTTCCGTAATAAAGAAGCCGAGTAAACAATTCATCATCGCTTACTCGGCCTCGGTGTTTTTTGAGTTATCTTCACTTTCAATATTTCTCTTTGTTCCTTTGAACATAGCTTCTGTAATGGCACTTTTATAAGTTGCAAGTTCTAGTGGGGATGTGAGCAGTTCCACCTCATCCTCGGTCAACACATCCTTTGGAGCTTCTTTATTTTTAAGATTGTGAATGAGAATGGATTGGTTTGCCAAGAGAGTAATAAGCCATATTATCTCATCCAAAGCCATCTCAAAGTTTTCGGATTTCAGCAATTTGTCTCCCAGATTTTCCAAACCACCATAGCGACGGGCGATTTCTTTTGTAGCTTTGGTCGTGAGGATAAGCTCATGTTGCTGTCCGCCAATATTTATCGTTGCACTTCTATCGTTATCCATCCTTATTCACCTCCGCCAGAAACAGCAAAAACAGGTTCATAGACTTCCGTATACCAACCACTGATAGTAGCTGGTAAAACTCCTTCATCATCTTCATTGACCTCCGCTTTCCACGGATGATTACCATTTCCATCTAATTTATTTCTGCGCGATACAGTTCCCTCAATGGTTGGTGTAGAAAAAGTGATAGAATCTCCCTTTGTAGCCAGGTTGGTTGAAGGAACACCAAACTTTACCCTGTATAGCCAGAAGTAGCGGTAATGTCCATTTGCCTTTTTCGCTCGAAAACCGATAGCAACAGGGCTTCCTCCATCCTCACTAGCTGAAATAAGTACACCATTATCATCTGTAGTTGCTCCTGTGAGACTCTCAGCAGCTTTACGTCCAATGTCATCCACACCAAGGGAGAGCGTTCCGTTTTTGAATTCTTTTATAATCTCTGCCGCTCCGTCATCAGCGTAAAGGGTAGCTTCCGCAAGTTCAATGGATAGCTCTGCGGAGATTGCCTTTGCCAGCATAACGGGCGTACCGTAGGTTTCGTCTCCGTTTTCGTCCTCTGTAATGGGAGCATAATAGAGACGGTCAAGTCCTATCGTTGCCATAATTAAACCTCCTGTAATTCATATTCTTTTGCCACATCAATGGCATAATGATGGTAGTCCGTGTCATCCTCATGTCCAATATAACGACGATCCGTCACGGTAAAGTCTGCATCCAGGAACGCACGGACAAGCTGATTCTTTCGTACTTGATAGTTATTTTTGCTAAATAACGAAAGCCGTGCTTCCTGTATCTCATACTGTGGACGATTGTCTGCGTGAACATCAAAGGTATCCGAAAGAGGTGTGATAACAACATACTCATCAGGGGCTTTGTCCTTGAACACACCCGTTTCCACAAGAATACCTAGACCATCCACAATTCTATTTAGTTCCAATAATATACTCATAGACTGTTAATCTCCTCCTCCAGTTTGGCAGTCATGGCCTCCACACACTGCTTTCTTGATTTAGATTTTGCGGGTTTTAGAAATGGCCTTGCAGGTTGCCCATGTTTACCATATTCAATGATATTAGCAATTTTTGCATTGCTACCACCATCGCTTCTCGGTTCTGAAAACCCAACCTTGACATTATAATTACCTCTACGGTCTTGTTTTGCTGAAGTAACACCAAGGGAGGATACAAGTTCTCCCGTGGATTTGGACGGGTATTTTGTTCCCTTTCCAACAACAGAGCGTAGATTATCTTTGACTTTAGCAAGCACAACTGCGCCACCAACTTCTAGTACCTTTGGGATAATCACATCAGTTTGTTCAGCCAATTTAGATACCTTAAGAAGAAAGTCCTCAGGCATTCTTACATCCACTTTAGCCATTCGATGCCACCACCTTTTTTGCTAAAACCTCAATATACATTCCTCGGCCTTTTACATCTTCTACACCGGTAATTTCATACCGCCCATCACTATCTACAATGACCATTTTTGTTGTCACATGGATACTAGGGATCCTTCGAAAACAAAAAAGAGCGGTTGCTTCAGAAAATACCGCCCTGTTTGCCCATTTCTCATTACCATGTCGTTCTTCCTTATACGCACGAACCGAGGCAATAATAGTGTCACTGATTGTACCAAAACCCTCGCTATCCTTATCGTTTTCAACGGAAACTATATCGATAAAGGTATTCATTTTCCCATAACTCATAGGCTACACCTTCCATTCACGATCTAACCGAAGTAGTAGGTTCACCGTGTTCCAAACCTGCTGCCCCGCCTGTACGCTATCGGCGAAGAAACCAGCCGTCGAGCCATCTCTGCTTTCGTAGAAATGACTCGACAGCATGATTACTGCCTGTTCAGTTGTTGGGGGCATGATGTTTTCAGTGTAATAACCCTCAGCAACATGCTGATAACTTTCCGCATAAGAGACGGCGGCTTTGATGTAATGCAGCAGAAGTCCATCGTCTGCGTCATGCGTCAGGATCAGATTTGCTTTTACTTTAGGGAGAAGATTATCAGTTGTCATGCCGTCCGCCTCCTTCCGGTCATTCTTCGTCTGCAGCCATTAACCCAGCCACTTTTAGTTTAGCGAGCAGAGCATTAAAATCCGTGACAAGAGTGGCTGTATCCTCGGCTATGCTGTCGGATTGATTAGCAGCCATTTTTACCAGCCCAGAGACTGACTCCGTAGCATCGGTAGGATATGTTGGAGCATACAGCTTACCATCTTCACCAATTTTGATTTCGACAGTATCACCCTCATCAGCAGCTGCGGCTTTTACACCACCGAGAGTCTCCTCTGTTGCCACGAGAAGCGGATCGGCGGAGAGCCCCGTTACCGAGGCTCCTTCCTTGATTTCAAGTGTTCCGCCTATAACAGTTTTCTCTCCGCCTTGTTCGGTATAATTCTTTGTGTTATAGCTCATAACGCACCTCCATTAAGCTTTCTGCTGAAGTACTTTTATGGCTTCAGGTAGAATTAATTTTCCATCCACACGCTGAGTAGCAACAAAGCCTACTTGGCCAGTAACAGCATAAAGTTCATTAAGTCTCTTAAATACACGACCCTGACGATCAGCTACCCAGTAATAACTAAAATCACCAAATGCGATACTCTTCGCAGCTGCAGCAATAGTTGGCATATATGCAGAAGTATACAATGGTCGATTGAGGATAGTATCCGGTGTACCTGTCTGTAAGGAAGGTTGCCATAGGTACTGTCCTTGACCATCCTTTAGTTTACGGATTGCTTTTACAGTGGCGTCGTTCATAACGAATACAGCCTTATTACGGTAAGGTGCCTTTAGTGAATAGAACAGATCAAGTACCTCGTCCATAGTAATTGCCGTAGCACCTGCAGTAGTCACACCAATTTGGGCACCACCTGTAGAAGCAAGTATACCTGTCGGTTTTCCAGATCCATCACCGGTAAAGAACGCCTCTTCCTCTTTGTTACCGATACGTCTAGCAAACTCCTTAGAGATGTAGGCTTCAAGATTGAACACAGAATCGTTGAGAAGTTCCTCGGAAACTTTAATCATGGTAGCGAGTTTGTAAGCTCCTATAGAAACCTGTCCGAAACTATCATCGCTATCTGGGATAGTGCCTTCTTCATCCACCCAGGAAGCAGTACCTTTTGTAGCTACAACAGGAATTTTCCTATCGCCAGAAGATGTATTGATAACATTGGCCAGTGAACGGAAAATGTTCTCTTCCTCAAGAGCCTCTACTAAGGTACGTTCAAACTCGTCAGGCACAAGATAACCACCCTCGGAGTCTGTACCGATTTGAAGGGCATTTCTTACGTTTACATCAAGGCCTTCACCTGCACGAGTACGCATAGCATTCCAGAATGCTTTCTTGTACTCTGCAGACGCACGTCCTGTCTTATCTTCAGCATGTTTGGACGGTGTGTTTGTAATAGGGCTACTAGTGGCTTTGGAAAGTTCTAAGTCAATAACTGCCTGACGTTCCAAACGTTCTATTTCTTTACCAAGTGCAACAACTTCAGTTTCCATCTTTTCATAGGTTTGTGTGTCCTCTGCGGATAACAATCCATCACCGCCACGTTTTGAATCAAGGAATGCCTTCGCCGCATCCCAAACCTTAGCGCGTTTCTCGCGCAATTCAAGAATTTTACTCATTGTTATTTCCTCCTTTAAATTAGTGAGAAATTAAAGAAAGCCGCTTATCCAGCGACTCTATAGGTGTACCTGTCTTTTGTATTTGTTTTTTGGGTAGTTTGCTAATAAGTGAGTTAGTAACCGCCATCCTGCTAAAGATAAGGCTATCCGTCAAATCCGGTGTTTCACTTTCCATAAACATGATCTTATCTGCAAAACCAAGTTCTATGGCTTTATTTGCATTCATCCATGACTCTGCATCCATCAGATGAGAAAGCTTTGTTCGGGAAAGACCAGTCTTTAACTCATAGGCATTAATAATACTTTCCTTAACTTCATCTAATAGAGCCTTTGCTCGCAGCATTTCCTCGCTGTCACCGATGGCAATGGTCGAAGGGTTATGAATCATGATCATGGATACCGGCGACATATATACATCTCCACCCGCCATTGCAATAACGGAAGCTGCACTTGCCGCAAGCCCGTCAATTTTTACAGTGACCTTTCCTGTATAGTCCATAAGCATGTTGTAAATCTGAGCTGCTGCAAACACATCCCCGCCAGGAGAGTTAATCCACACTGTAATATCACCGGTGCCAGCCAGCAGTTCATCTTTGAACATCTTAGGTGTGACCTCATCACCCCACCACGTTTCTTCGGATATCACTCCATTTAAATAGAGAGTGCGCCCTTCATCAGAATCTCGCACCCAATTCCAGAACTTCTTCATTTACTGACCTCCTTCGGTTTTGGCAAACGCTCCTGCGTCAGCCAATTTCGTCATATTTCCGTTAACCAGATATAAATCGCCACCTTCCTCAGCTGGGATACGGTTCATGTCCTCCAATTCACGGATATCATTAGCTGACATCCAGCCATTTTGCCGCCCAATAGCATAGCCATTCATTCGGCTTTGATAATCGCCGCGAAGCAGACCATCTAAATTGAACTTGATGAATACTGATGTTTTCTCAGAAGGCAAAATAAGCGATTGCTGGAGACTTTGCTCCCATCGTACCACCCACGGATCGAGAGTGTATTTTACAAACTCCAAAGACTGCTGCTCGATATTAGAGAAGCTAGATTTCTCAAGATCTCCCACCATATGAGGAGGCACACGGAAAATCCTTGCAATCTCATTGATTTGAAATTTCCGTGTTTCTAAAAACTGAGCCTGTTCTGGAGGTATACCGATGGCTTGAAACTTCATGCCCTCTTCCAATACAGCGATTTTATGTGCCTTAGCTGTGCCTTGGTAAGCACTATTCCAGCTATCCTTGACTCTCTGTATGTCTTTAATTACTCCTGGGTGCTCCAGCACACCGCCGGGATTGGCTCCATTAGCAAAGAATGCCGCACCGTACTCTTCAGTAGCAAGTGACATACCGATTGCATTTTTCGCCATAGCAATAGGGCTATAGCCAATGAGTCCATCAAAACCTAAACCTGGTATGTGAAGTACATCATCTTTGCGAAGTGTGACATAGCCTCCCTTTGGATTCACGCCACTTTCGTCTGTATCCCGGTAGTAGGTATAAACCAGTTCACCATTTGATGCTCGACTTACTTCCATCTTGTTAGGAAGTAGGGGATAAAGCGCAATTGCCTGGCCACGACCATTTCGAACTATCTGTGCATAAGCATTGCCCCAAAGTAAAAGATGACTCATCAGTGTTTCTCGAAACACAAATGAAGTCATCTCTGGATTTGGTTCATCATGAAGAAGGTAATACAAAGGGTGAAAAGGAATCCTTTCTTTACCTCCATCAGAACGATATCTATATACATGTAGTGGCAGTCCAGCAATAGCTTCAGCTAGTATTCTTACGCAGGCATACACCGCTGTTGCTTCCATTGCAGTACGCTCATTTACTGTTTTGCCAGATGATGTACCGCCGAATAGGAAGGAAAATGCGCTACCCACACGGTTTTGTGGTTTGTCCCTTGAACGAAACAGTCCTTTTAATAAATTCATAGGCCTCACCTCCAAATTGAAAGAATTACACCACAAACAATCATTGAAATTTATAGAATTATTAAACCCCTCTCGTCATACACCGAGTCTCCACTATTACCTGGTCCACAGCGGATGGCGCGGTCGAGTGCCATAATAGTTGCCACTGCTCCATCTATTTTTTCTGTACTTTTTTCCTTGTCCGGTTTTATATTTCCAGCCGGATCTGTTTTTATATAGATGTTATCCATCATCCACCGTAGTACTGGATGCCCGGCGTGTGCTATTCTTTCTTCTAATGTCAATTTCATAAGTTCCTTTGTAGGTGGTGACATATCTTTAAAACCTTGACCGAAAGGAACTACAGTAAAGCCTAACCCTTCAAGATTTTGCACCATCTGAACAGCGCCCCAGCGGTCAAAAGCAATCTCTCGAATGTTATACTTTTCTCCAAGTTCCTCAATAAACCGCTCAATGTAGCCGTAATGTACTACATTGCCTTCTGTAGTTAGAATATACCCTTGCTTCTCCCAAAGGTCGTATTGCACGTGGTCTCGTCGAACTCGGAGGTCAATATTATCCTCCGGCATCCAAAAATACGGGAGAACGGTATATTTATCTGTTTCATCCTCCGGTGGGAACACCAGCACGAAGGCTGTAATGTCAGTGGTAGAGGATAAATCAAGTCCTCCATAGCATACTCTACCTTCAAGGCTCTCTGGTTTTACTGGAAACGCACAGGCATCCCACTTTGCCATTGGCATCCAACGGACAGATTGCTTAACCCACTGGTTCAGACGCAGCTGTCGAAAGCTATTTTCCTCAGCAGGGTTCTGTTTTGCGCTTTCACAAGCTGCTCTAACTTTATCGATACTTACTGTAATTCCTAGGCTTGGATTTGCTTTCTTCCATACTTTGGGATCAGTCCAATCATCCTCTTCTTTGGCACCGTAGATTACGGGATAAAAAGTAGGATCGTATTTTCTTCCCTCAATAATATCAACCGCTTTTTGGTGTGTTTCATAGCAGATACTCTGGGTATCCGTCCCTGCAGTGGTGATAAGAAAATATAGCGGTTGGGTTCTCGCATCACCAGACCCTTTTGTCATAACATCAAATAGTTTCCTATTTGGCTGAGTATGAAGTTCATCAAAAACAACACCATGTATATTGAAGCCGTGTTTTGAATAGGCTTCAGCCGACAATACCTGATAAAAGCTGTTGGTCGGCAGGTACACCAGTCGTTTAGTTGAAGCCAGCAACTTCACTCGTTTATTCAGCGCTGGACACATCCGCACCATATCGGCTGCTACTTCAAATACAATTGATGCCTGCTGGCGATCTGCGGCACAACCGTATACCTCTGCTCGTTCTTCACCATCTCCACAAGTGAGGAGAAGTGCGATTGCTGCTGCAAGCTCGCTTTTTCCCATCTTTTTAGGTATTTCTATATAAGCCGTGTTAAACTGCCGGTATCCATTAGGTTTTAAGATACCGAATAAATCACGGACAATTTGCTCCTGCCAATCGATAAGTTCAAAAGGCTTGCCTGCCCATGAACCTTTCGTATGGGAGAGTGCTTCGATAAAAGCCACAGCGTAATCAGCAGCGTCCTTATCGTAATATGACCCTTCAGCTATAAAGGCGGTCGGCTTATATTTCTTCAGTTTCCGCATAAACACCGCCCCTTTTATGGAAAAGGACATAAGAAAAGAGCCTCAATATATAGATGAAGCCCTTTTCTCTATCCTATTTAGATTTAGTTATTTCTTTTTATCCACTTCACCCGTCAGTATGAAATGGGCATATTCTGCTTTATGGTCTATTAAATAGACTACCAATTCATAAAACCCTCGTTCATTTGCTTCATACTGAACTCGGTTCACATCAAACATATTTGTGACTCCACTTTCTCGGATGGAAAGGATTTGTTGCTTAATTATCTCATTCATTGGCTACCTCCTCCGATTCTATTGAATCAGTTGTAGCTTTGCGCAGGATTTCCACATCGAAGCCCGCACTCTTATAGCCTTCTAAAATTGTACTGTAATAATAACAACTCGGCTGTCCAAGCGGTCTACCATCATTCATGATGTAGACCATCGCCTTGACGGTTTTGCTTCCCAACTTCACTTTTATTGTTTCCTTTCGATAAAGGAACGGCCATCCCTCGTAACGGTCAAGTGCCGCTTCATCGGTCGGTGTAATCTCCCAAACTAAAACTGGTACGTTGCCACCCTCAAAAGGCTCGATTGTCGCCACAGCGCCCGCGTGTGCCCCTCTAAATAATAGGCGGTGGTCATTGATTTGACTTGCTCCTACCACCTTCGCTGTGGGGCATCTGTCGGCCATTTGCTTTAGATTAAGGTTGGAGCCATAGGCAAGATATAATTTATTCTTCATTGTAATCCTCCTTCTTAGCTTTGTGGGTTAGGGGCAGCTCAGGCCGCCCGAAACCGCCATGCAGCTGAACCCGAAAGTGCTGCTGTCAAATGTTCTCTGCAGTTTGCAAATTCATCCCCAATGAAACCAATCCGGTTTAGATAGGTTCTCATGGCAAATTTCTCGTTTTCCACCTGCGGTTTCTTTGCTGATGCACACTTTTGTGTTAAGGCTTGGTGGTTGATGGCAAGTGCTAGAACAATGTAGCTTCTTATCTTTCCTGCATGAAGTTCGCTATTGAACCCTCTAAGTTCAACTGTATGGTTTCCGGTAAAAAAGCTGTGAAGGTTGAGGAAATGGTAGCGGCTGTTGTGATAATGAGTGCTTCTACTCTCGCTGTAGCCCTCGTACCAAATGTCCTCAATTTGTCTCATGGTTTTAGGCTTTTTACGGTTTATCTTCTCAACCAAAATGCTGTCCATCTTTTTGCAGTAATTCATTCTCTGCGGTGCAATCTGAAGTGCTTTATAAAATAAGTCATTTTTGCTTGCAATGATATTTACAAAGTTTCGAATGCTTCGTGGCGTATGTTCAGCACCGTCTAGATGAATGTGAATTCCGCAAGATGTATTTGTAAAGGCTCCAGCTTTGCGAAGCTTTCTTACTAGCTCCTGCAAAGTTTCAATGTCCTCCCGGTAGGTTAGGATTGGACTAACCAACTCAACACTATAATCTCTACCTGCAGCTACTTTTCTTCTACCTTCTTTTCTTTGGCAATTGATGCTCCCATCGTACATAAACTTCCACACTCGACCATCTGGAGTTTTTACCTTCTTGGTGTCGTAGTATGTCCCGCCTTCACTGTAAATGCCTTGCAAATACTCTGCAGCGACTTTGGCTGCTCTTTCCCTTGTAATCCCTGTAAATTCAATCTCAATCCCGAATTTTGCACTTAACATCGTGTCTCGCTCCTTTTAAAGTGTGTTTGTCCTTTCGGCATGTACATATATCACTCTAAAAGGCTTATATAGCAAGACAATTCTGCAATATAAATCTACATATTTACTGCCATATTGGGCTTAAAATGTGTATTTTTATTCTTCGATTTTCTTGCATAAATCCTCTCCAAAAACCACTCCAAGGGAACTGCCTGAATCCCAACTGACGTGGATAGTTCCCATATCATCAACACTAGTAACCGTACCTTTATCTCCTGGCTGAAGCTTGGTATAAGGGTCATTCATCTTAAGTAACATGACACGAGTTCCTGGAGTGTAATAACTTCTAAGTTGCTTTAGCATTTCTGGGTGAATGATATTCATTATTCACTCACCTCCTGATGTTTGGCACTTCCGCTTTTGAAGGCAGAGCTACCCGACAGTTTGGAGAGGAGAATTTTTCGTTCTGTTTTGTATTCTGGACCGATAAAGCCAAGTCTTAGAAGGAAACAACGGAAAGCGTACTTTTCATTCTCCACTGATTTCTCGGTCGAGTTGACGCGGGTCTGTTTCTTTGCCATTTCACAAAGTGCTGTTACAAAGTGGGTATAAGCCTTAACCTCCTCTGCGGAACACTCACTTTGGAACCAAGGGAAGGTTACAAATTCCTCATTTACGATAATGGGAATAGAGTCAGTATCAAGTGCTTTCTTTATAAGGGTTTCTTTGCTTTCTACCAATCCTTTTAGGTTACCAAGTGCAGTTTCGCTAAAACCCTCCCTCGGCATTTGAATAATCAAACTAATAGCTTCTTCGGTTTCATTTGATTCGCTGTATACGGGAGGTTCTTCGTAATCACTATTTGGATTTACCCTACCCCCAAGAGCCGCTTCATTGGGAACTTGAATATTTTCAAGAACAGGCTCTGCTGCTGGAAGTGGTGTGTCAAATTCTACTGTAACCGCCTTAGAGTCATGAAGGCCTAATAGATCATTAACCAGTTCAGAATTATCTGGTCCTCTGACTACCCCGTTTTTGTCAATGTTGTAGTCTGCCACTTCATATGCAAATGTAGGTGCTCCAAGATATCTTGCAGGAGCATTCAGTTTTTGGCTGATTGCATTGACTAGCTCTTTTCTTTTTGCTCCTGTGACATTATAGTTTATCTGCATTTTTCATACCGCCTTTCTATTTTCGGTACATACATATATCACTCTAAATTCTGTTAATATCAAGTCATTTAGAGCATCTTTCTGTAGAAAATACTGTTCCATTAATCGGCGGTATTTTCAGCAGATAACACAATGCCAGTTAGCACAAAACAGACGCATGGAAGTGCTACACCATTACCCCACATTTTGTACTCAGCTGAATCAGAATGAGGGTTGTTAAGCCATTTTATAATCTGCTTTCTTGTTTTTGGCTTGCTGCTCTTACCCATGATTTTGCGATGAGTTTCCCAAACCTCCGTCCAGAATAAAATTTCATCCTCTGAAGGGTTTTCCGTACCGAGGTCATCACACCAATCATCAGGAAAACCTTGCAATCTTCCACATTCCGTTGGTGTAAGCCTTCGAACGATATATTCTGGCTCATCGTTTTTCTTGACTGTAACAAGCATATCGTTTGATGCATCCTGACCATTAAAACCACTTGGATGTGAACCTGCAGAAATCGTACCACTGACATTCTGATAAGGTTGTGCCACAGCCGATGGACCTTGAGCATTTAATGTTGATGCAACACTGTCTTCTGTTATCCCTAAATTTCTAGCAAAATTCTGTCCGCAGTTAAAGGTTTCACGATCAATTGCATACACAACACCATGTCTATCCACTGTATTAAGAGTGAAACTCATATTGTCATTTATACCATCGCCTTGAGGACCGTTTTTATCCTGTCTTCCAATCATCGAGCCTTGAAGAGCAACTACTGCAATACCACCTTGATTACATCCCGGATTTCCACCATTAGCATCGATGGTTCGGGAAGTATCCGCTTCATATATACCGCTATGAGGATTGCTTGACTGCATAGAGTTGCTCTTATCAGAACAGATGCCAAATGCAGTAGGCACAAAAACGGTCTGGTCATTGTTGCATCCAAGGGTCGCAGACTTATCATCTTGAATTAACGCACCTTTACCGCCACCTTCACACCCAGAACGAATTTTTAGGGTCTTTGGAGTCTCATTTAATGATACAGCTGCTGGTACGACTCCTGCCCTTAACGTTGGTGAAATTTCCTCCTCATATCCAATACTACGACTATCCGATGAATGTTCTGTGCAGAATCCAGCAGTTGTTACAAAAGGTTGATTATTACCACCCTTCCCATATGTAGCGGATACGGTTGGTGCTACATCAACGGGGCCTTTGTATCGTGTATCTTGACTGTGGTTTTCAAACATTACACAGGGTGGATGATTTGCTTTTGCTCTAAGTGTTGCTGTCTTACCATCAAGCACATCGATGCGTTGTCCACCTTGATCGTTTAAGCATACAGTGCCTGTCTTTCCAGTGCAGTTTTTAGCATTTCCGGAAGTTCTTTGCCACGGGCTGCCGCTCGGCGTAAAATTCCTTGGCATGCCTTCGGACTCAAATAGTATTTCTGCGGCACATCTGCCTGCAAAATCTGCGACAAGGTAGATTCTACGACGACGTTGGGGTACTCCGAAATATTGCGCATCGATAGTTCGGTAAGCCACACTCCATCCGTCTCCCATATAGATGTCAGCGTATGGCCATCGTCCTTTTTCAGGTAAAGGCACCGAGGTGTTCGGCTCTTTGACACCGATGACCGCTTCGAGGACTGCCCTAAAGTCCTCTCCTTTATTTGACGAGAATGCTCCGGGGACATTTTCCCAGACTGCATACCTTGGATATTGTCCATTGGTCTTACACCTCATTTCCTTGATAATTCTTATTGCTTCATAAAAAAGGACGGATTGTTCTCCGTCCAGACCAGCTCTTTTACCCGCCACACTCATATCTGTGCAGGGAGAGCCAAATGTTATGATATCTACAGGTGGAAGCTCCGCACCATTTAATTTGTTTATATCCCCATAATGCTTCATCTGAGGGATGCGTTTGGTCGTAACTCTTATGGGAAACGGCTCAATTTCAGATGCCCATAAAGGCTCAATGCCACAGAGCAGACCGCCTAGAGGAAAACCTCCGCTCCCATCAAAAAGGGAACCGAGTGTCAATTTACTCATCTGCATTCACCTCCGGCAGGTCACAATATCTTATTTTCGAACCATCTCTTAGGAGAAACACACTGTCTGAGTTTCCAACTTGCTCAATATACCTTTTCACAATGACATCACAGTACTTTTCATCCAGTTCAATGCTGTAACAGATTCTGTCTGTCTGCTCACAGGCAATCAGTGTGCTTCCTGAACCACCAAAAGGATCAAGCACGATACAATTAGAAAGGCTTGAATTCAAAATAGGGTAGGCCACAAGTGCAACTGGCTTCATCGTAGGATGATCACTGTTTTTCTTCGGTTTCTCAAATTCCCAGATGGTGGTCTGCTTTCTATCGGAATACCAGTTATGCTTGCCTTTCTTTTTCCACCCAAAGAGAATAGGTTCATGCTGCCACTGATAAGGAGAGCGACCGAGAACAAGGGACTGCTTTTTCCAAATACAAGTACCGGAAAGATAAAATCCTGCATCGGAGAATGCTCTTCTAAAATTGAGTCCTTCGGTATCCGCATGGAATACATAAATAGAAGCGTCCTTTGCCATCGCTGCTTCGGTGTTCTGAAATGCTGCAAGCAGGAAATCGTAGAACGCTTCGTTAGCCATATTGTCATTTTTGATTTTTCCAGCAGTGCCTTCATAGTTAACATTATATGGAGGGTCCGTAACTACCAAATTAGCAGTTTTCCCATCCATCAAGACATTAAAGGTGTCTTTCTTTGTACTGTCTCCGCAGACTAATCGATGCTGCCCAAGTAGCCAAATATCCCCTAAATGCGAAACAGCGGGCTTTTTCAGCTCGCTGTCTACATCGAAATCATCTTCTTTTATATTATCCTTAAGGGAATCCTTGAAAAGATCCTCCAACTCTCCCGGGTCAAAACCTGTCAAAGACACATCAAAGTCTGAAGCATTTAAGTCCGTGATGAGAAGTGCTAATTTGTCTTTATCCCAATCACCACTTATTTTATTTAGTGCAATGTTCAGCGCCTTCTCCTTTTGCTCATCCATTTCAACAACTACGCATTCTATCTCATCCATGCCCATACTCAGCAGGATTTTCAAACGTTGATGGCCTCCAATGACTCTGCCTGTAGTCTTATTCCATATTACGGGTTCTACATATCCAAACTCCTCAAGGGAGCGTTTAAGTTTCTCATATTCCGGATCACCCGGTTTTAAATCCTTCCTTGGGTTATATTCAGCGGGGATGAGTTGTTTAGTTTTTATCTTCTCTATCAACATACTTTTCCACCGCCTTTCTAAATTCACTGTACTTATTTACATCCTCCCACGGGAATAGACAACTATTAAAGTGACCATAAGCCGCTGTGTCAGAGTAAATCACATTCCTTAGACGCAACTTCTCTATGATTGCCGCAGGTCTTAAATTGAAAATCTCCTGTGCAGCAAGAGTTAATATTTCGTCAGAAACAATACCTGTGCCAAGGGTATTTACAGAAAAGGCTACAGGATTTGCCTTACCAATGGCATAGGATATACTAACTTCACATCTCTTTGCATAACCACACCAGACGATATGCTTTGCAATGTACCGACCCATATAGGCACCGCTTCGGTCAACCTTGGTGGGGTCTTTACCACTAAGTGCGCCACCTCCATGGGATGCAAGTCCTCCATAGGTATCAACCATAACTTTTCTACCAGTTAAGCCTGTATCGGCAGCGGGACCACCTTCGACAAATCTACCAGAGGGGTTAATGAGAATTTCTGTTTCATCATCAAATGGGAAATCCTCAAAGCACTGCCATAGGACATTGTTAAGGATATCTGTCTTAAGTTCTTCCTGTGTTTTATTCTTATCATGCTGTACCGATATCACAATAGTCTTTATTCGCACTGGAGTGTCCCCTTCATATTCCACCGTCACCTGTGCTTTACCATCTGGGTGTATACCTTTTATCAGTTTCCCTTTTCGGCAATCATCCAGTCTCTTTACAATCCTGTGAGATAGTACAAGGGGTAGGGGAAGCATTTCTCCCGTTTCCTTTGTAGCATAGCCATACACAGTTCCTTGGTCTCCAGCACCTATCGAACCATACTGTTCATTTATTCCATTTCTTACTTCCAGTGCAGTATCCACGCCAGTTGCAATATCTACACTTTGTTTGTGTACAAATACATAAATCAAGAATTTAAGAGGGTTGTATCCAATCTCTTTAAGGACATTCCTAACAATGTATCGGATGTCTATTTTCTCGCTGCAGGAGATTTCGCCCGCCACGATAATTTTCCCTTTGGTTGCCATTACCTCACAAGCGACACGTGATGCTTTGTCTTTACGTAAACATGCTTCTAAAATGCTATCTGCTATGATGTCGCATAGTTTATCAGGATGTCCGGCACATACACTTTCAGCTGTTAAATATCTTTTACTCATTATATATCTCCTCATCTTTATTTTCCTCTGCGGGCAGATAGCAGTCGCTCCATCACATCGTCCTGTGGGTTTAAACCAGAATACTCTGTAGCACAATTCTCTTTAACGATTTGATAAATCTCCATCCACAATCTGTTTGTCTGACTCATAAAGTTCTGACTCATAGCTACATAAGGACTTTGAATAGCATTGCCGGTAGTTGGATGCTTGGCAAGAAAGCCAAACTCAGTTACCGCCTCCTCACACTGTATCCATCTGGCCGCACTCATGGCATATCGTTCTAGAAGCTGTGGGAGCACCAAATGGGCACAGCCTCGCTCCTCAAGCCATTTCCAAGTAATTTCATAAATCTCGCTGGCTACTAGGGTTTTCCCGTCCTTTTGCACCGCTGAGAGCATGGCCCTTGGCTTTGGCATTTCCTGCCCCTTTAAATCAGCGGTATTTTGGAAGTCGATAATTTCTAGCTTTCTCTTACCTGGATTACCCTGTGCAATTTTATCAGCAAGTGGTTTCTTTTTTTGACCAGAGCCTATACGGGCACCGCCACGATTTGTTCCATCTTTGGCCATTCACTCACCTCTTTTCGTTGATGGGTCTATTACCCTGTTTGAAACCGCGAATTTTCACGCGTTACCCCACGCCCGTTACACAAATGAAAAGCTGTGGAGATTTGACTCCCCCTACCGGGTTCCCCAGCGGTCTCCATCTCTTGCTGTGATAGCAGAGTGGCAAGAAGTACAAAGAGCCATCAGATTACTTCTATCGTGAGTCCCTCCTCTTGCAAGAGGAAGAATGTGATGGACTTCATTTGCTGGGGTCAGCTTCCCTTGTCGTTTACATTCCTCACAAAGAGGATGAGCTGCAATGTAGCGGTCACGTATCCTTTTCCAAGCACGACCATAACGCTTACGGGTTGCTGGGTCACGATCATACTTTTCATATCGTGCAGCTTCCTTCTTACCATGCTCTTCACAAAAGCGACTGTCAGTCAGCTCTGGGCAACCAGGGTAAGAGCACGGTCGCTTAGGTTTCTTTGGCATACTGCACCTCCTTTTGCCCATAGAAAAAGCCCTCACAGGAGAAATGTTCCCGTGAAGGCTTCTGTTTGCTAATATTCCATACTACCATTATATAACTTTCACTACGGACAAACAGTGTCATCGTATGCCAACCTGTGCCAAAGTGTGCCAACTTTTATTTAGGCACCTTTAAATGCTGCAAGGCTGATGAGTGAAGTCTATGCACAGTTCTCATAGAAACATTAAGGTTGACACAGATTTCTTCCCAGTTAAGAAAGTTAATGTAACGGTAGCGAAGAAGCAGCTTCTCATCCACGTTTTCCATCTGGTTAATCGCTTCACGAATATCTGACTTAAGCTTTATTAAACGTTCCACCTCTTGTTGTATCTGCTTCTCCAAATCTACTATTCTAATCACGTATTTTTCAAAAGGTGGATCAGTACTTTTTGTTTTACTGACTTTTTCCTCAAGAACAGGAGATGAAACACTCCTTGAGAGTTCCCTTAGATTTTGTAACTCCTCTAGATCGGAATTAATCAACTCATTTAAGCGATATGCTTGTTTCAAGAATTCCTTTGCCGTCATCGCACCACCTCCTCATGTAGCTTTTTAATTAGCATCTCAGGATCGAGGGATGTTAGGGTAGTGAAATACCCGGAATGAAAGAAACGCTCAATCTCACCTTTCGTATATCTAGCAGAATCATTGCGAGGGTATTTTGCTAGTCTTTTCAGAGCAAAACGATAATCCTTGACCGCCTGTAGAATAATGGCATTTGCCAGTTTTTCAAATGCATCCATCATACAACACCCCTCGCTTTCCCCAGATTTGCTTTGACAGCGTTAATAAGATCGGACTGTGTCTTTTCCTTTTGTTTCAAGGCTCTCATCACATCTTCATCAATCGTGCCTTTAGTAACAATGTGATGGATTACCACTGTCTCATTTTGTCCTTGTCTCCAAAGTCTCGCATTGGTTTGCTGATAGAGTTCAAGACTCCATGTAAGTCCAAACCAGATAAGCGTTGAACCACCACTTTGTAAGTTAAGGCCGTGTCCCGCTGATGCAGGATGGATAACCGCTACAGAAATATCGCCGTTGTTCCAATCCTTGATATCCTTGGATGTTTTAATTTCTCTAACATTAAATCTTGCTTTAATACGCTCTAAATCGTGATTATACCAATATGCAATAAGAACAGGTTTGCCGTTTGCACCTTCGATTAAATCTTCAAGAGCATCCAGCTTGCGGTCATGGATAATATGAGTATTTTTATCATCATCATAGACAGCACCGTTTGCCATTTGAAGGAGTTTGCCAGAAAGGACTGCTGCATTCATGGCATCAATCTCCTCATTTGCAAGCTCAAGAACCATCTCTTCACGAAAGTGATCGTATACTGATTGTTCTTTATCATTTAGATACACAGGCACTTCATTGATCACGCATTCTGGCATTTTCAGAAAATCAACCGACTTCATTGAAATGGTAATATCTGAAATTAGCCGATATATGGCATCTTCTGCCCCAGGTAACGGTTTATATGAAAATACAATCTGCTGATTACGTTTATCTGGAGTAAAGAAGGAATTGCGGTAGTGAGTTATGTATCTGCCGAGTCTTTTACCCATGTCGAGAATACGAAACTCTGCCCACAAATCCATTAACCCGTTACTGGATGGAGTACCTGTAAGACCCACGATGCGTTTCGCCCTAGGTCTGACTTTTAGTAAACTCTTAAATCTTTTTGCTCCATAGGACTTAAAAGATGACAATTCATCAATGACCACCATGTCATAATTAAAAGGAATGCCACTTTTGTTTACTAACCAGTCAACATTTTCTCTGTTTATAAGATAGACACTTGCTGGTTTCCTAAGAGCTGCTAACCGCTCCTGTTCTGTTCCAATAGCCACTGAATACTCCAGTCCTTTTAAATGCTCCCATTTGTTTATCTCAGCTGGCCAAGTATCCCTTGCTACCCTTAGAGGAGCAATGACCAGAACCTTTCCAATTTCAAAACTATCAAGACATAAATCAAATATAGCAGTTAAAGTGATTACGCTTTTGCCAAGACCCATCTCTAAAAACACCGCTGCTATGGGATGCTCAAGTATGAAATTCGTAGCATATGTTTGATATTTATGAGGATTGTATTTCACCCAGTATCCCTCCAATCTGCTCAACATCGTCAATGACATAGCAGGTAAAGCCTAATTTTTGTAATTGCTTTATTCTTCTAATCTGTAGTGGACGAGGTTTCTTTCTGGGAGCCTTTAATTCCACAAATGCCATCTTTCCAAGTGGTAAAAGCACTAGGCGGTCTGGCATCCCATCCAAACCTGGGCTAATAAACTTTGCTGCAATACCTCCCATCTTTTTTACCTCAGCCACCAGTTTCTTTTCGATATATTTTTCAAGCATAAATACCTCCCATATAAAAAGGCTCGGAACAAGAAAACAACTTTGACCCATTTTCCCTATACGCGCGCGTATGCGTGTATGCACAGGCTACACTTTCTTCTTTTTTACTATTTATAAATAATAGGATACTTCTTGTTCCACTTGTTCCGAACCGTAGATTTTCCTTTTGATTACTAGCTTTGGGGAAAGAACCAGTATGAGAACAAGGTAAGGTACAACTAGCTTTGTTCCTCGGTTCGGGAATAAGCTCGTTGCTTTCCATAGATAGGGAAATTGATTGTTCCGTTCTTGTTCCCGGTGTACTTGTTCCACCCACTGATCTTTCTCATAATGGCGCCGATGGCATAAGAATCAGATGTTCTCATTGAGGATGCATCTTTTCCAAAACATTCACACCAAATCTCCATATTGCAGACAAGGGTTCTTTTTACTGTTCCAACACGGGTGCCGCCGCCAAATTCGCTACCGCCGAGGAAATTTCTACGCTCGTATAAAGACATACTGTCCCAATCATCCGGCAAAAGAGTATCCAGATAGGTACGAACCAATCCTTCTCGTTCATCTGTTTCCATGGCATCTGCCTGCTCACTAGTTGCCATGGATGCATCATCACCTTCAAGGTAGAGTTTTTCGCCCTTCTCATATAGCACTAGTGTCTCTGCCCAAATCTGCTGTACTTCCTCTTTAGTCATCTGCCAAGCTTTCTTTTTGCCATTACCGCTAATACGGACTGGCCAGAATCTTCGATTGCCAGTTATATCCCGAAGAAACCCGCTTTCTGCATTTGTTGAACCTACAATCACACATTGACGGGGATGGCTTTCCACATTGACTCCATAACTTGCCCGGTACTTATCATCTGCCCTCGAAATAAAAGACTTCACAATTTCCACATCCGTCTTACGCATACCAGCAAGCTCACCCAGTTCCAATAACCAATATCCCTGAAGTTTCTCAGCTCCAGATTTATCTTTCATGTCCGTAATGGTCAAACTATCTGAAAACCAATCTCCAGCAAGTTTTGCAAAGAAGGTTGACTTACCGATACCTTGAGGACCGTTTAAGATAAGGACACTATCAAACTTTGTGCCTGGTCTATAAATGCGGGCTACCGCTGCAACCATCGTTTTGCGGATGACTGCTTTTGTATAGGAATTATCTGTTGCACCGAAATAATCAATTAATAGATTATCTACTCGACTAATTCCATCCCATTTTGGCAGGGAGTCCAGATACTCCTTAACAGGATGGTAGGCTCGTTCAGCCGCTACCGCTAACACAGCATCCTTGGTCTTGGTAGGTGAATAAACTCCGTATTTGCTGCTTAAATACACTTTAAGAAGTGCATTATCTGAATCATTCCAACCCGCCTTGATCTGTTCCCAAGGCAGGCCACCTTTGGCATCAATACCATCACGGTGGCAATTAAAAGCTATATGCTGTAATTCCTTGTCATGACGAATAATCAAAACGATGTTGTCTAGAGTGTCTTTTATTCGGCCTTGCTTATCCAATTCCAAAGCTGTCTGCCAATCCTCATCACTAAACTCCTCTTCAGCCTGTGCCTGTCTTTCCTTAGAAAACTCAGCTTTTACTCTTTCATCTTTTATAGCAAACTCGCACATTGCCACAAAAGATGGCATCTTACCAGGAGCTGTAGTGGTAGAAGCTTTATCATCTAAAGAACCGAATTTATGAATACGAACGAGATCAAAAGCATTGAGGAGTAATCCACTTGCTGGGTCTGTAGCATGGTGGCTGTATGCGAATTTATCATCATAGATAATCACACCGGCACTACTATCAGCTGGAATATAATCGTATCGCCCTTCCATAGTAGAAGGTGCATAAACTGCACCTAAGAATTTCTCAATTGCTTCACGAACGGAGTAGGCACGACAGAATGTTCCTACCACACCTTCCTTTAAAAGCGGGTCTGCTTGCTCTTTAAGACTGCGATTTATAACTACAGACTGCCTGCTTGATACTGGCCATGTTGATGTATCCCGCCAGTTTTGATATTTTGAAAGATAAACATCAGGGTCAAGCAATTCTCCATCCTGCTCTTCATAGACGAATTCACCATTAGAGGAAGTGGATGGCCAATACATAAGGCGATGGGCTTCATAAGTCGTATCATCGAAAAGATCTATGCCGATTTCTTTTGCCACCATACGTCCAACGGCTGCGTATTCTTCTTCGCTGATTTCACGAGCAAGAGGAACTATTAGCCTAAGTCTTGGATTTTCCGGTGTGTGCTTATGGGTGGAATAAACACAGCATTTGAAATCAAAAAGCATACTGATTTGTTCCCAGATGTCCGGTCTACCGTAATCCATATCAAGGGTAAGCAAAGAACGGCATAAAACATTGCCCTTCTTTCGCCTTCCTCCTTTTAAATGCCCTCCAACAAAACCACCCACATCTTTGATATCATCTTGTTGACCTCTTTTTAATTTCCGATATTCTTCTACCGTTTCTGTAGTACGTTGGGTTGTCTTTACACGGGAACAAAAATCCTCCCAGGATATATCTTTGTTTTTCCATTTTCTATCCATCCGGCTATTGCCTACTGCAATTTTCATAAGCTATCAACCTCCTCATGCTCCGGACTAAAATACCTGACCATTTGTCTGCGTTTCTTGGCTACTTCAATTTCCCTCGCCATACCGCTTGAGATGGTATTGCCCAGCACCCACACCTCGGAGCATTTGCCCATAAGCACGATGTCCATAAATATGGCAAGCTCTCGTTCCTCTGGGTTTTCATCATCCATAAACTGTGGAAACATAAGATGGGGAGCAATCGGAATACAGTTTTGGTCTAAGGCAAACCTGCAAAAACTACGAGCCTTTTTAACGTTTCCTTCTACATCACCGGAATAGGGAGAACAGATATATACAAGCGGCTTAAAGGCAGATTTTTTCTCTGCCTTTTTCTTTTTCATTATGTTGGTTAGTGCTTCATGGGGAGTTGGGTCATGGTATCCTTCATGGTTAAATTTGTTGATTCCCATTACACACCCTCCATTTCTATCTGAGGCAAAATACCGTCCGCCTTCAACAGTTCGTAAATGAAGAGTCTGCCTTTTTGAGTCCAATATGTATGGACTTTTGTATGCAGTTCACCGTTACTACCGATGTAGCTATGTGTCTTGGTGCTGGTATAGCCTTTTTCTGCATACTTCTGATATAAAAGCCAGATACCACCTTGTTTAAATTGGATGCCCTTTTTATTAAGATAGCGGTTCATCCAAATAGCTGACTTGCCGTAATCTTTGGCAATTGCTGATGTAGAAATGAGGTCTTTGCAATTTAGAACTACATCATAATAGGAGACTTTCGGTTTCATTTCCGCAATTTGCTGATTCTGGACAGCAATCGTACCTTCAAGTAATTTATTTTGATTCCTTACTTGATTTAGTTGCTGATTGGCAAACTGTAATGCCCTTGCCATGATTGCTTCTGGAGAGTTCCATCGTCTTTCAATTTCAAGAAAGTACCCGCGGCATTGTTTTCCTTTTGGAGTACGCTGTATCATGCATAGCTCTTTTGCCATATCAATTGTTATTTGGTGGTCAACAGCTGGTCTTCCACCAGTACTTTCCGACAGAAATGTCGAAAAGTCCGTACCCTCCACAAATCCATACTCACACATTCTTGGAAACCATTTATCATAGGGTGTTTTCACTTCCAAAACTGCATGCAAATCACGGCCAAGTACTGTGGGGCGGTCTTTTTCATAGTTGATTCTTACTAATTCGTCCATACGAATTACCTCCTGTAATATAGTCAGAGAGGAAACCCCTCTACCTAATAGCCACAGGAGGTAATGAATGTTGAGGATTTTGAAAAAATATATTTAATCTTTTTGATAAAACTGACACTCATAGCCATCAGCACTAAGTAACAGACCATTTGCCCATGTTGGTGTTCTAGCCATTTGATCACAAATAGTAGAAAGTGACATACTCATATCCGCTTCGATTATAATTTCATCGTGCACATGAGCCACAATGGAACAATTCTTTAACGTCTGCATGGCATAACACAAAATGTCACGACTGATTGCCTGAACAATATTCTCTACAAATTTTGGTCCATAGCTTTCGATTCTTTCCCATTTCTTTGCCCCACCAACCCCTTCATAAGTAATTGACTCACCGCCAAATAAATTCTCTCCCATACGAGGTTTCACATAGGAAAGCCGCCTGCCGGAAGGAAGGACAATAAAGAGCATTCCGCTTTGATATATAAATTTAATACCGTGTGTTTCTGTAGGAGTTTTCTGCTTAACACAGGTTTTTACAGCGCGGTCAACATCCCACCATAATTTTGTAATATTGGGATTGGATTGTCTCCAAGCCATTACAAGAGGTTGAAGTTCCTCTTCTTCAATTCCCATCTCCAAAGCACCCATTGATTTCAACGCTCCAACAGATCCTCCGTAACCTAGGGCTAGTTCAGCAATTTTTCCCTTCTGACGAAGATGCCCATTAACACCGTTTTTCTCCACAGGTACGTTAAACATCTGAGATGCGCTTGCACAGTAAATGTCACCGCCATTTTGGAATACATCTAATCTCCATTTTTCTCCCGCAAGCCAGGCAATAACACGGGCTTCAATCGCTGAAAAATCTGCAACTATAAACTTCATGCCCTCCTGCGGTACAAAAGCAGTACGGATAAGTTCCGACAGTACCTCCGGAATAGAATCATAAAGTAAGGTAAGAGCATCAAAGTTTCCGCTACGAACTAAAGCACGAGCCTGTTCCAAATCGGGCATATGGTTTTGAGGGAGATTTTGCAGTTGAATAAGCCTGCCCGAAAATCTGCCTGTTCTGTTGGCTCCATAAAACTGAAACATTCCTCTTGCACGACCATCATTACATACTGCATTCTCCATTGCCGTATATTTTTTCACCGATGATTTCGCAAGCTGCTGACGAAGTTCCAAAACAGTACCTAGTGGTTCAGGTGCTGTCTTTAGCATCTCAGCAACCGCTTTTTTACCAAGGCTATCTGTTTCCAATCCGTTATCAGCAAGCCATTCTTTCATTTGTTGTACAGAGTTTGGATTCTCTAAATTAGTTATATCCTGCATTAAAGCCATTAGCTTTTCCCGCGACTGTTCATCCATCTTGACGGCTTGTTTTACAAAAGCCATGTCAATAGAGATACCACGGTCATTTATTTTCTGGTCAAGATGATATTCTGACCATATATTCTCTGGAAGCGGGAATTTAGATAGTCTCTGCTTTATTGACATCTCGGCTTCCACATCACGGAGGTTATATGCTTTAAACCGCTCCCATTTATCCATATCGTGTTTTGGTAGATTACGAACTCGTCCTCCGTTTGATTTAGTAGGGGAGCAAGGTGTACAGAAATATTTAATAAGGTCTTTGCCTTCCGTCAATTTTTGTTTTTCCAATCCTAAGACTGCACCGACGCCCTCAAGTGAAAGTGGAAGTCCCATATAAGCCGACCATATCATTGAACATTTCCAGGATGTAGGGTCAAGATAATCAGTAAGGTTAAGCCATTTTGATAGGCAAACACGCTCAAACATAGCATTAAAGGCCCATTTGGTAACGGAATTATCCATAAGAGCATTGATTATTTCTTTTGGGATTTTCTCTCCGCAGGCAAGATCAACCACCTGAACTGCACCGCCATCAACCGAATAACCAAACAATAGAATTTCAAAATCATCACTCTCGGCATAACGGTAGACTCCACATTTTTGAAGATTGGCACTACTAAATGTCTCAATATCAATAGATATAGAATTCATGTATTACACCCTTTCCAATGCAAACGAGGTGACAGAAGAACAACTTCCACCACCCCGTTTGTATTCATACTTTAGCTGTTATGCTAGGAAATCATCATCTTCAATTGTGGTGAAATCATCAGCCGCTGTGGTTCTGCTGCCTAAAGGCTCTCCGTCTCTAATCTTCTGGATGTTACCAAGTCCGCAGGCCACACCCTTGTTCCCATTAGAATTGAAAGCATAGAAATTAAGTGACACTCTTGCATAGCAACCGCTGTATACCTCGTTGCGATCCAGAATGGGCTTGACTGCTTTATCTACAATCTGAGGCGGAGTAGTACTGTTGGCATTTACGAAATAATGTCCTTTATAAGCCTCATCATCTCGCTCTACATCACCATCTCGAAGCGGCAGCTTGATAGCAGCCTTATTTGGTTTTTTACCGCCAAACTTTGCAATGCCCTCTTCAATAGCTGCATCAACTGCTGCATTGATGGCATTAATGGTTTCCTTATCCGATTTAGGAATCAATACCGATACACTATACTTTTCTGCCCCACCATTGATGGATACCGGTTCCCAGCCATGAAAGTAGCTGAGACGTGTGTTTACACCAGTAATAACCTTCGTTCTGTTTTTATTATTCATATTCACATTCCTCCGTTATTTCGTTAAATTCGTTTTTTGCATTAGATACGTTCATAGCCGGACGCTTATCCGATAGCGGGACCAGAGTCGGCTTTCCCGGTGGCTTGTATATAAGATCACCGAGTATCTTCTCAAATTTTGATTTGCCCATCAGCCTTTCCATTTCCGTAAGAGTGATGAGACTCTGACGAAAGATATCTTTATAACCGTTTGCTTTGGCTACTTCAGCCACAGCATCTTCATCCTTGAATTTGCGGACAGATCTGCCCTCAACAACCTTAAAACCATGCCACTCTTTACCGTGATTAACAGCTGCATCGGTGGCATAAGCAATGATTTCATTTGCCCACTTCGTAAGATCGGACAGTTTAGATAGAACTTCCTCGATTTCAGAGTCCGTAAGTAGTGGGGGTAGCTTGAATTCCGATTGTGCCAATTTCAGTTTTTCCTCGGCCCTAGCACGGCATTTAACTGCCGCCCGACAGAAAGTACACCACTCACCCGGAAGATATTCACCTTCACCGTCATAAGCTTTTTTAGCCCTTGGTTTTAGTTCTTTTTCTGCCCAATCTTTCAGATCCTCTACCCGTATTGTCCATGTGCTGACATTCTCTCTGCGTGGCTGGAAAATGGTCATGGAAACTTCCTCGATGTCGTACAAACTATCGTAAATTTCTAAAGCACCCAGTGCGTACAACTTCATCTGTGGATTGTCCACCGCATCTACCAATACTCCCATGCCATACTTGAAATCGATAATGTGAAGTTTCTTATCGGCAATAATGATGCAGTCACCGGTTCCAAATCCCTGTGGAACATAGCAAGAAAAATCAAGACGCTGTTCGATTAGTATTAAAGGGTCTGTGCAGCTCTGCTTTGCCAGCTCCAACTGCTCCATTACAAATTCCACATATGCATCACTGTGTTCTTCCATCTCATCGGAGTTATAAACTGAGACAGGACGCTTACTTCTCATGTGAAGTGCTTTTTTGAGTTTATGTTCGCAGAGAGCATGGGCGGCGGTGCCTTCAGCGGCTGCACTGGATTCGTTATTTACAAACTCCAGTTCCAATCGTGCAGACGGAAGGCAATTCAGCCACCTATGGGCGCCTGATGCGGAAAGAACTGCATGATCACTCATTCCCAAGTACCTCCGCATCTTTTAACATATCTGCATAATGTTTTGGGTCCACTTCGCTTAATTTAGAGCCACCGTATTTTTGGATTATTTCTCTTACTTGAGCAGTAAGACCGACTTGACTCTTTTCAGCAAGTTTTGCTCTGACTTCCTCCAGAGTGATTTCCTTTTTATTTGGTTCAGGCTCTTTTACAGTTGTAGTCGGTTCTTTTGTTTCGACAGGTTCATTGCCCGCCATTACATCAGCAACCGCTTGTATGCTGTCTGCCAAAGAGCGCATATCGGAAACCACATCAAGGAGTAGCTTGATCTTGCTCATGGCTTATTCCTCCTTCCTTAATCTCACTGATGGCGAGTTCCTGTACGGTGTCACCCGGAACAAGGATGGTCAGTTTCTGCTTATCACCAAGTAAGAAACGAAGGAAACGCTCCCTAATGGTGACGTTTCGACAGGAAACAATCCCGCCAGTCTGTGGTTTTTTTGAAACACTGATTTTCAAGTTGTGCTTCATGTATTCACCTCTTTCCGAGAGCGTTTATGTGCTGCCCTCTAACTATTAGCCATGGCAAGAGGGGAAAGTTGAGGATTTTGGATAGATTTTTTTGAAATTCTTCTTAGCTGTATCTAAGCGGTGTGAAATGGCACTTACACTTACTCCCTCGCGTTCTGCATACTCCGTTACCGAAACACCATCCAAGACTATAGCTATCAGTAGCTCCGCTTGTTTTTTCTTGAGAGCCTTGCGAATAATTTCACAGATATGCTCATACTCTTCTTTTTTCTCTCTAGCCATTTCATCTGAGTAGTCAGGGAAGTAGTCCATATGGTCGGTTTCATCAACCTCTTGGTCATCCTTGCGGAATGGTTTCTTTGGCATACCTCTGTGTCTGTCAAATTTATGCCAGTTATTGTACTCCGGCTTATTGAAACGCTCGTCCATTATCTCCTGTGGAGAGCGCCGAGCCACAGTTTCTTTGTCCTCTGCAGAAGATAGCCTGTCCTCATAATCCGCCTCAATCATTAAGGTGAAGTCCTCGTCTGGTACCTCCAGATAGATAGATTTGTTTTCGTGCTGAATTCTAATTTTCATTTTGCATCCTTTCCGCCGGATTGCATTGGCGGCAAAGGATACAAAAATAGGCCTGTACCAGAAGTACACAGACCTTTTTATCCTGAAAATGAGCGCAATAAGGTAAGGTACTTCTATTGCACCGCAACAATCCTTACGGATTGGAGCGAAACAATATGTATCCTCTGCCCTTATTGCAAATCAGGCATTCGATATTTTTTTAGAGATAAAAACTATCTCAATTTAGAAAGAACAAATGGGGAGTTGTCCCGTGTTTTCTTTCTGGAAATATTCTCTCATTTTTTTGTCTACTGTTAGAATATTCTATATTTCTCATTACTCATTTTTTAAGTAATTACTTTTATAATTTATTTGTGGTATAATTTACTAGTAGTAATTAGATATTATAAATTTTCCCATTATTATTTGGAGGATATATTCATGACCATAACTGATACCTTTAAAAGTGCATTTGTTTTTGAAAGCTACAAATGTATCACTGATTACAATGAGACAGTTGACTTACACACAGGATATAAAACTAAAAGCTTGGTAATTAGAAATGATATTTCACAAAACTTTAGAGCTGCTTATATCTATGGCGAGGGCTTAAAAGAAATAAAAAAGCAACGAGTTAACTATAAAAATAATATTCTAGGCGAATTTTTGGGCATAAAGAAAAACGACATAAACTCTGTCATGTCGTTTTTTAATAAGTATGGGTTTTTATTTGACTTAAGTGGTTATGACCAATATGTTAATGTAAATATAGATGATATAATCTATTTGAAGGATAATCTTGAAGCCTTAATAAACTTATTAAATGCCCAGGACTCCAGAAAAATCAATTACAAGAAATTCTTAAATTCAGTGCTGTATTTATTGCTTAAAGAAAATCGAGAAATAAAAATTAACGGTGAAACTGTATATACTTCAATTGACAATGCACTACTAAATAAAATTAAAAGTGCTACTAAAGTCAATTTGATGGAAGGAGATAATATAGTTCATATACCAAAGAGTGATGGGGGGAATGACATAGTTTATAGGGTTAAAGACTCTATTTCAGAAAACGGCTACCATGACATAAATGTATATGATTATGATGAGTTTTTAGAAGATGACCAACAAGATTTAGAATTTGCTAGGCAAATATTTAAAGCATATGTAATAAAAGACTCTCCTATTTTTACCAATAACGAAAGGTTAATCATAGAGTTTCTATTTCATTTTATTCAACAGGTATCTCTAATCAATCTGGGATTTGTATCTTTAGACATGCTTTTCCACGATGAATGCTATACCAAACTAGAAGCAAAAGAATCCATGATTTTGACTGAAGCCTTAGGTAAAATATCTAAGTTCTTAATTGAAAGAGAACTTAACTATCATTTGTCAGAAATTAGACCCGTTTATAATGTAGAAACCATGCAACCCAATTGGAACCTCCCCTCTTTGCTCTCCGCAATGTACCTTTCTTTATTTTACTTAGACTCGAGACAAGAATCTTATAGGGCATGTCAAAATATTAATTGTGGCCAGTTTTTTCTTGTCTCAAGAACCAATTCAATAAAAAAATATTGTTGTGTGATAAGGTACAATAAGTTGCGCAAATTGGGAAGAGCACAAAAAGGGACATAGTT
>ENA-UOJG01000173-UOJG01000173.1-human-gut-metagenome-genome-assembly--contig:-C47-NODE-173-length-98587-cov-43.168189_pt1 | contig 98587 bp, 99 predicted proteins | sample MGYA00242340_ERZ723887 | MGnify/ENA metagenome assembly ERZ723887 | reverse complement strand
CCGCGGAACAGTTGCTATCTTACCACCCTCCCTCTACTTTGTCAACACCTTTTTTCAAAATTTTTCTTTTTTCTTCTCAAAGTTTTTTAGTGTGCTAAAGTTGTTGCGTTTTTGTGCAAAAGCGGGGTGAAATCTGCACTTCCACCCCGCTTTCATTTTTCACTCTCAGCCGTTGCAAACGCCGAAGAGCTGGCACAGCATCGCAATCAGGCTGTTGCAATCAAAGCTGCCGCAGTTAAAAAACATGGCGTCAAACCTCCCCGCATATGAGATATGTCTTGCAAGAACGGTTCCTATCCTACCCTTTTCTGCCGCAGATTGCAAATGCAATGATTGCCAGCACACGCTCTTAATCCGCGGCAAGCTTGGCGTCAAAGCCGCCCGGGAACATATCTGCGTAGATCGGATCGTCCCACACCGCGCGCAGACCCGCCTCCAGCTCTGCCGCCTGCTCTGCAGAAAGCCCGGCAAGCATCTCGCGCAGCTCCGCGCTCGGGCGGCTATAGATCATATTGGGAAGCCGCCACTCGTGCGACTCGCCCGCCGACAGGAACCAGCACTCCGCAAGCTGCGATGCCGTCGCCGTCTGCTGCCCGGAGTCCCAGCCGCGCCCGATGTACGGCAGGCGGATGCCTCCGCCGCCCGTCCAGGTTCCTTCGATGTACCAGTCGCCCGCTTCGTTTTTGCAGGCGTCCGCAGCCATCCCCCAGCCATAATAATCGCCGTACTCGCCTTCGCCCGTCGGCTCGCTCATGCCGCTGCCGGCCTCCCAGCCGTAGCGGCGCGCGGACTCCGGTTCGTCAAAGCGCAGCATTGCTCCAAAGCCAAAGCAGAAATTTGGATCTTCCTCGCCGTAATACGCATCGAACACGCGCTCCTTCACCTGTGCCGCCGCATCATCCGGCTTCCTGCTGAACCAGCGCGGCGCGGCGTTCAGGTTAGCGGCGAACTGTGTGCAGAATTCATTTGCAACGGTTTCGTAGTCTGTCTCCGCACCGTCCACACGCAGGTCATAGATCCGCTTTTCCTCCGCCCCCTGCATATAGGCGGAAAGCCGCTCGGCGATCCATCCGTCGTTATTTTTCAGATAGACCGTCTCCGCCCCGTCTGTCAGGCGCAGCGTATCGCCGCAGGGAAACTCATAGCGCCAGTTCTCTCCCTCATCAGGGGAGTACTCTCCCCAACACGGTACGATAGCAATCGTTTTGTCCCCACAGGAAAACTCCGCGGCAAGTCCGTTCTGGCAGGCCGTCCAATCCTCCTCTGCCGCAGCGGTGAACACCGTCTCCTCCGGCACCGCATCAGACACGGACGCAGCGTACCCCCATTCATCCGCGCCGCGCGGGCAGTCGTATTCGTCCACGCGCCCGCCGTCCAACGCACCCGCCACACGAATGTGATAGACGCCCGTTTCATCTGCGCCGCCGAAAATGGCGCTGCAGAATTGCAGAACCGTCTCCCGTGCCTGCGCATCAGTCTGTACAATATCCTTCTGCTTTTCCTGCGCGCAGCCGCCGAGCGCGAGCAGCATCGCCAGCACCGCTGCCGCCAGCAGTAAAGCTCGACCATATCCCTTTTTCCGTTTCATTGCTCGTATCTCCCTTTCCGTCAGTCGCCCAGCTGGGTAGCGTCCAGTTCCTGCTTCGCCCATTCGCGCAGCCATCCGGCATCGGCAGCGCCCCCGTCGCCCAGCGTTTCCGCATCGTACCACTTTGTCTCTTTGAGTTCGCCGTCCAGATAGAACAGGCCCAAATGTCCCGCCCAGTGATAGCCATCCTGCACGCGCAGCGCGCTGTCCAGATACCTGCCGCCCGCCATGCCGTCGCGTTCGGGATGCGCAACAGTGACCGCGTACCGGCAGCGGTACAGCTCCAGCGTTTCCTCCTCGTTGGCGGGATAGTCCAGCGCCTTTTCCAGCAGCGTCAGCTCGCAGCCCGTTCCCTCCATCGGATTTTCCCGCATTTCTTCAAGCGCCTGTTCCATCCGCGCATCGATGAGTTCCTTCGCCTGCGCATACGCCGCCTCATCCACGTTCTCCGGATAGTCGCCGCTGTGGCGCACGAGTGCGTAGAGCGTCTCGTCCTGCACCAGCACGCTGCCCCCGCAAGGCTGAAGCTCCACGCTGACGATATTCTCCGGCAAGCCGCAGCAGATCGAAAAGCGCTGCTCTTCCGCGCGCCATACGCCCGTCTCGTGCGCGGGATCAACGCTGATCCACAGACACCAGCAGCTCGAATTCATCATTCCCTCCTCAAAGCCGAGTGCCGCTGCATCCTCCGCGCTGACAACCTTGTCTTCCGCGCCGTTCAGCGCCGCCGCAAGCGCAGTGGTGTCCAGATTCCCTCCGCCTAAGACATCAACGTCCCGCAGCTCCTCCGCCGTCACAGCGCGCATCTTCCGGAGCACCTGCGATTTCCCACTCTGCTCTGCGTCCGCATCTTCGTTCTCCGCCGGCGCATCCGCCTCCGGCTGCCGCGCCTCCTGCGGCACGCTCCGTACATCATCCGCCGTCCGCTGTGTACAGCCGCCGAGCGCAAACAGCAGCGCCAGCGCCGCTGCCGCCATCAGCAAAGCTCGGCTGTAGCCCTTTTTCATCGTTCCGTCCTCCTCATTTTCCGTTCTCCGCAAGAGTCTTCAATCGATATTGATATAGACGTAAAGTCGGCGGATTTAGTTCCCGCTTTTACAACGCTTTTACAAAACAGCCTTATATTTATCGACAGGCAGCAATGAACAAAGAGGGCCGCGCACAGCGCCGCCCTCTTCGTTTGGAAATTGCCTGATTTTCACTTGTCAGCACTTTTTTGCAGTGCTATACTATATTATTGTCGTACCGCTCAGAACTCATAGAGCATCGTGCGGTCAATATCCGCGAGCGAGTGTGCGCCGCACATGCGCATCGTATCGGCAAGCTCCGCCTTAAGCTTCTGGACATAGAGCTTCACGCCCTCTTCTCCGCCGCCATAAACGGCTGTAACAAAGGGCCGGCCGATCAGCACGGCGTCCGCGCCGAGCGCGAGCGCCTTGAACATATCCATGCCGCTGCGGATGCCGCCGTCCACCAGAATGGTCATCTTCCCGCCGACTGCGTCCACGATCTCCGGCAGCACCTCCGCCGTTGCAGGGCAGTGATCCAGCACACGCCCGCCGTGGTTCGAGACGACGATGCCGCTCGCCCCCGCCTCCAGCGCCTTTTCCGCGCCGCGGGCGGTCATAATGCCCTTCAGAATGAACGGACGCTGCGCCCAGGAGACGATCTCTTTCAATTCCTCAACGCTCTTGCTGCCTGCCGGCGGCGTAAGCCCCTGCAGAAACGGCAGTCCCGCCGCGTCGATATCCATGGCAATGGCAACCGGCTCCGCCGCCTCGACAAGTGCAAACTTATCGCGGATCGTATCCATGTCCCACGGCTTGATGGTCGGTACGCCACAGCCGTTCTGCGCTCTCAGCGCCTTTACCGCGCCCTCGACGACCTTCGGGTCGGTACCGTCGCCGGTAAAGGCGAGGATGCCTGCGTTTGCGCACGCGCGGATCAGGATATCATTATAAGCAAGATCGTCGTACTTGTCCCCATAGTGCAGGCGCATCGCGCCGATCGGCGCGGCAAACACCGGCAGGGCAAACGTTCTGCCAAACAGTGTGCACGAGGTATCCACCGGCGCGTTTTCGCAGATGGTATCCATGTTCACGCACAGCGCGCGCCACTTCTCCGCATTGCGGATGAAGCCCGTGCCCTCGCCCTTGGCACCGGGTCCCGGCATCGTATTGCGGCAGGCCTTGCCGTTGCAGTCGCCGCAGGCCTTGCAGTAAGGGCCGATGCAGGCCCTTGCATTTTCCAGCACTTCCTGATATGTCATTTGTAAGCATTCCCCTTTCGGAATCATTTTGCTTTCTATATTTTAGCGTGTCCTGCCGAAAAAGCAAGACGCAAAGGAGCCGTTTTATGAACACCGTCCACATTCTGAAGGAATACCTTGAAGCGCTGCGCACGCACGGCATTCTGGCCGGCAGCACCGTTCCCGATGAGCTTTTGCAGCGGGAGATCGAATGCCTGACCTATGATACGCGCGCGCTCGGCAAAAACGCGCTTTTCATCTGCAAGGGCGCGCACTTCAAAGAGGAATACCTGCGCGATGCGCTCTCCCGCGGCGCCGTCGCCTATGTTGCCGAGCAGCCGCACAGCGTGGACGCGCCCTGCATCCTCGTCAGCGACATCCGTTATTCTCTTGTCGTGCTTGGCAGGCTTTTCTATAACGATGTGACACACCGGCTTACCAGCATCGCCATCACCGGTACCAAGGGCAAAAGCACCACCGCCTATTATGTGCGCTACATTCTCAACGACTGGCTGCGCGCGCAGAAAAAGCCCGACTGCGCTATTCTCTCCTCCATCGACAATTACGATGGCGCTTCCACCGAGGAATCCCATATCACGACTCCCGAGGTGCTGGAGCTTTACCAGCATTTTGAAAACGCTTACGAGCATCATATCCCATACCTTGTAATGGAGGCCTCGTCGCAGGCACTCAAATACGGGCGCGTGCGCGACATTCCGTTCACGGTGGGCGCATTTCTCAATATCGGCACCGATCACATCAGCCCCATCGAGCATCCGGACTTTGAGGACTACTTCTCCTCCAAGCTCAAGGTTTTCGACAGCTGCCGCTTCAGCTGCGTCAACACCGATGCAAAATACGCCGACCGGGTCCTTGCGTATGCGCGCAGCCGCTGCAAGGTCGTCACCTTCGGCTCTCACGAAACGGACACCGTTTACTGCAAGCACACCGAAAAGCGCGCCGACGGGCTTTATTTCACCGTTGTCTCCCCCAAATACAACGGTGAGTTTTCCATCACCATGCCCGGGCTTTTCAATGTTTCCAACGCGCTGGCCGCCATAGCAATCTGCATGACGCTCGATGTGCCGGAGGAATACGTGCGTTCGGGTCTTCGCAAGGCGCGCGCAGCGGGCCGGATGCAGATCTATGAAAGCCGCGACGGAAGGGTCACCGTCATCGTTGATTACGCGCACAACCGCATGAGCTTCGATGCGCTCTACCGCTCCACAAAAATCGAATACCCCGGCCGCAAGAGGATCTCCATCTTCGGCTGCCCCGGCTCCCATGCGCTCCAGCGCAGAAAGGATCTCGGCGAGCTGAGCGGGCAGAACTGCGACTTTGTTTACATCACAGAGGAGGACTCCGGCGAGGAACCCTTTGCGCAGATCGCTGCCGGCATTGAAAAACACGTTGTCTGCCCGCACCTTGTGCTGGAAGACCGCGCCGAGTGCATCCGCCGCGCCATTCTGGAAGAAAAAGACGCCCGCGTTATCCTGCTGACCGGCAAGGGCGAGGAGACGACAATGAAGCGCGGCAGCGCCTTCGTCCCCTACCCCTCCGATGTGGAGCTGACGCTCAAATACCTCGCTGAGTATGATGCAGCACACTCCCCCGTTCCCGTTCAGAGCGGCCAAAAGGTGAAAAGAGACTTTCTGCCCATCATTCTCGGCAGCGACGAGAACGCCTACGGCACGGCGCGTCTCTTTCAGGAAGCCTATCACGTCGCGCCGCTGCTGCTGTGTACGCAGCAGCTCGTTCCCACGCGGCACTCGCATCTTTTTACCTGCCGCGTCATTCCCGGCTTCGAGCGCGAGGACGTCTTCCCCGGCGCGCTGCTCGATGTTTTGAAGCAGTGCGCGCAGGACTACGAAAAGCTGCTCGTCATTCCCTGTTCGGACTATTACACAGGGCTTCTCTGCCGCCATTACAATCAGTTTGAAGGGCTGATCGCCAACCGCTTCATCCCGGACGAGCTGCTCGAGACCTTCGACACGAAGGACAAGTTCTACGCCCTGTGCGAGGAATTCGGCATGGATTACCCCAAGACCGTCGTTGCCTCTCCCGAAGAGCGCGAGAGCGTCGCCGACAGTCTGCCGTTCGACTTCCCCATCGTCGTCAAGCCCGAGAATTCCAATGCGCTCGACTATCTCCGCTGCCACTTCGAGGGGCAGAAAAAGGTCTTCTTCTTCGACACAAAGGAGCAGTATCTCGAAATGATCCGCAGCATGAACGCGTCCGATTACCGCGGCAAGCTCATTTTGCAGGAGTTCATTCCCGGCGGCGATGATGCGATGCGCGTACTCAACAGCTACTCCGACCTGACCGGCCATGTGCGCGCGATGTGCCTTGGCCAGCCGGTGCTGGAATATTACGACCCGAAATCCGTTGGCAATTATGCCGCCATTCTCTCGCGCGGCGACCAGACGCTGTATGAGCGGATGCAGGCTTTTCTGGAAAAGCTCGGCTATGTCGGCTTTTCCAATATCGACATGAAGTACGACCGCCGCACCGGCCGCTACGTTCTCTTTGAGATCAACCCGCGCCTGGGCCGAAGCAGCTATTTCTGCCGCGCAGCCGGTCTCAACATGATGAAGCTGCTGACTGACGACGTAGTCTACGGCAAGCGGGAAGAATGCGTTTACAATCACACCGTTTCTCTCTGGCAGAACGTACCGGACGGCATTCTGCGCCGCTATGTGAAAGACCCCGCGCTGGCGGAGGAGCTGCGCGCCCTCAAGGGAACGCACACGCTCTTCTGCCGCGGCGACCTGCCGCCTGCGCGCCTTTACCGCCTGCTGCGCTACTACGCCGCGCAGTACCGCAATTTCCGCAACTACTACTTTGAGAAGAAGTAACCGCCCATAAAGGGCGCAAAAGAGGAACGGCCCCAGCCGTTCCTTTTTCTTACCAGAATTTTTTCTTCCTGCATATCCACAGGCTCAGCGCCACAACGAGAACGCTTACTGCGATCACTGCGGGGTAGCCGTATTTCCAGTGCAGCTCCGGCATCCCCGCAAAATTCATCCCGTACCAGCCCACGAGCAGCGTCAGCGGCAGGAAGATCGTCGTCACGATGGTCAATATCTGCATGATGCGGTTCTGCCGGATGTCGATCTCCGACTGGAAGAGCGACTGGAGCTGCGCGCAGTATTCCCGCAGCAGCTGCGATTCCTCGCGCAGCCGGACCACGCGCTCGGAAAACAGGCGGAACAGCCCGCATTCCTCCGGGCTGAAAAAGCCGTTTTCATTTTCGCACAGCTCGCTTGCCACATCGCCGAGCTGGGAGTAGTAGCGGTACCACGCCATCGTCTCCTTGCGGAGAAGGCTCATCGGCGCGCTGAATCCCTCCAGCTCACCGGCCAGCACGCGGTCCTCCAGCCGTCCCGCGCGGTCCTCAATCTCCTCCAGACGGTGCAGGTCATGCGCGATCAGCAACTCCAGCAGGAAATAGAGCAGACGGCCCGTGCTGTTCTCCGTTGTCCGTTTTTCCTTTATGATATGTTTCAGATGCGTTTCCATCAGGTTGCTGTCGTCTACCAGTACCACACGGTTTTCCGCGATCAGATAGCCGCAGCCAAGGCGGCCGCCGTCCTTTCCGTGCTGCGGCAGCGACAGCGTGCCGCTCAGACAGCCGGAGCGCACCTCCGCCTTACACACGCGCGCATCCTGCGCGCCCGGCGTGTGCTTGAGTACGGCCTCCAGCCCCGGCAGCTCCGGCGTATGCGCCAGCTCTTCCGAGCAGAGAAGCACCACCGCAGGCTCCGCCGCCTCGGGCGCGCGTTCAAGCGGCACAAGCGTCCCGCGAATCGCATACCAGTTCATTCCGCATCCCTCCCGCTGCGTCGTTTTCCTCATTGTAGCACAAACGAAAAAAAGCACAAGGCCGTTCCCGCCGCACCAGAAAATTTTCCGTTCCGGACACGAAAAGGAATGGATTTCCACGTTGAGTATGCTATAATACAAGGCAAGAAAAACGGAACGGGAGGATATGATCCATGACCATGCTCGAAGCGCTCCTTGCGCGCCACAGCGTGCGCGCTTACCGCGATACTCCCATTGATGCAGCGGCTGCCGACACGCTGCGCGCCGAGATTGCGCGCTGCAACCAGGAAGGCGGCCTGCATCTTCAGCTTGTCACCAACGAGCCGAATGCGTTCGGCGGCTTCATGGCGCACTATGGCAAGTTCACCGGCGTTCATAACTACATCGCCCTTGTGGGCAGAAAGGGCCGCGAGCTGGACGAAAAGCTCGGCTGGTACGGCGAACGCATCGTCCTGCTGGCACAGACGCTTGGTCTGAATTCCTGCTGGGTCGGACTCACCTTCAGCCGGAGCCAGGCTAAGAAAAACGTTCAGGTCGGCAAGGGGGAAGAGCTGCGTGCTGTTATCGCCCTCGGCTACGGCGAAAACGAAGGCGCCGAACACGAAAGCCGCCCCATGCGCGAATGCTGCCGGGCAGAGGGTACCATGCCCGAATGGTTCGGCCGCGGCATGAAGGCGGCGATGCTTGCTCCCACGGCGGTCAACCAGCAGCGCTTCCGCTTTACGCTTCTGCCGGACGGCAGCGTAAAGGCGGAATCCCTTGGCGGCGCATACAGCAAAGTGGATCTCGGCATTGTCAAGTACCATTTTGCTCAGCTTGCGGGCGAGGAGAATTTTGTCTGGGCTTAAGCGAGGCCTTTTACAGCAGGAACCTTTCCGCCGTGCGCTACGTCTAAAGATCCGAAAGATGGAACACCCCCCGCACAAAAAGGAGGAAAACGATGAAAAGAAAACCGTTTCGCGCGCTTGCCTTTGCGCTTCTTGCATCCCTTGCGCTCACGACCTTTGTCTTTGCCGACTTCGGGCCAAAGCCCCAGCTCACCGTGCGCGTGAAAAACGCGCCGCAGGAACCATACTACCTCGATCTGCTCGCCGAGGGCGACTGGGACAAATCAGACGGCCGCAGCAACCTTTCCGATGAGGAGCGCGCTGCGCTCGACCCGGCGATGCTCACGCTGCTGCTCGATTCCGTTCCCGCAGGCTGGCACGCCTGCATAGCCGAAGGGACCGACATACCGATGTGGGGCGATCTCCTGCCTGAATCCGCCGACGAAAACGGAAACGCGCTGCACAGCTTTAACTACCATGGCCTGCCCGACGTCTACCGCATCATCATCGTCACGCGCTCGGGCGAGGTCTGGATCTCCGGCACGTTGGAGCATAAGGTCCTGCAATCGTCCGCGACTGTAAACTGGCGCGGCGCGGAAAGCAGCGTCTCTGTGCCGCCGGTCTTCATCGGCTATATGCTGCAATTCCTTGCAACGCTCCTTCCCACGCTGATCATTGAAGGTGTTCTTCTGCTGATCTTCCAGTATTCCTGGAAGCAGAACTGGAAAGCGTTCCTGCTCGTCAATCTTGCCACGCAAGGGCTGCTTGCCCTTTTCTCCACGATCCTCACGCTTGGCAGCGGCCCCACCCTGTTTGCCTATGTTTTCTATCTCCTCCCCGCAGAGCTGGTCGTTCTTCTGGTCGAGATCTACCTCTATGCCGGCCGCAGGCTGCTGAAGGGGCAGAGCAGCAAGTGCGCCGCCGTTTACGCCATCTTTGCCAACCTTTCCTCGGCGATCCTCGGCTACTGTATCGCCGAACCCGTGTGGCGTTTTGTCGTCTCCCTCTCGTGAGTAAGGGCAGCGGGCGTCACGCCGGCCGGGCAACGCCCTGCCAGAACGTCTCCTGCCTCTCCGTGCCTTCATCGCCCATAAAGGTCTGGTGCGCCGCTTCCATCGCGCTGCTGCCAAGCTCACTGTAGATATTCACCGTCTCCGCACCTTCGTAAAAGCGGACATTTGCAGCTTTGTGACTCGGCGCGGCGTCATAGTCCGCCGCCAGCGCCTTTGCCCGCGCCAGCTCTTCGCGCGCGGCGTCCATATCTCCGCTGCTGTAAAACAGCTGTGCGCGTGCGGCGATAAGAATGGCGCTGATCTTGTCCAGCTCGCCGATCCTGCCGGGCTTTTTCAGCCCCGCCAGCACCGTAAGCAGCCATTGCAGGATGTCCAGCGCCGAGCGCGTATCGCCGCGCGCCTCGTAGACGTTTGCAAAGCCGCAGCCTACACGAATCAGCGTTGTAAGCCCGCGCAGCAGCGCCATCGAGAGATAGGAAACGCTCTCCTCTCGCCGCTCCCTGATGCCTGCAAGCAGATGGCCGATCTGCCCGTCCAGAAACCCGCAGGCGTTGTTAGCCTTCAGCGCCGCAAGCGCTCGGTCAAATTCCTCCATCTCCAGCAGAATGTCCGCCATGCAGAGCTTGATGGAAAGCTCGCTGATGGCGGGATCGGTGTTCTGCGGCAGCAGCCTCCCAGCGTGGCTCAGCAGGTCGAGCGCGCGGCGAAGCATTGCCTTATCCTTGCGCTTCATGCCCGCAAAGTCAAAGGTCATCGCGCTCTCATAAACAACGCTGAAGGTATTCGGATATTTTTTCAGCGCCTTTTCCGCCTCGGCAACGCCTTCGTCGATCTTCTCTGTGCGGCGCAGCATTTTCAGTCGTTCGCCCACACTCTCACGGTCGTTCGCGCGCAGCGCATAGCCCAGCAGCGCGTCAACGGAGCAATCGAAAAAGTCCGCCAGCTCTATCAGCATCGGGATCTCCGGCAGGCTCTGCCCTTGCTCCCACTTGCTTACCGCCGCAACGGAAACGCCCACCGCCTCCGCCAGCTGCTCCTGCGTCAGCCCTTTTTGTTTGCGGAGAAAGCGAATATGATCGGCCGCCTTGATTTCCATGATGATCTTCCCTTCTGCTCGTTTCTGCATCTCCAGTGTACCGCGCCGCGCTTTTGCTGTACAGCCATTATCAGTAATAATAATTGATTATTTTCTCAACTATCGTTATTAGTTTTGTCTAAAAAGGTAACGCTGCCGGCGGCCGCCGGCAGCGTTACCCTGTTTATCCCTTACTTTTTGCAGCGTTCAGTCCAGCAGCTGCGTTTCTCCGCTTGTCAGGTCGATCTTCACCGAATGCGTCACAGGCGTTTCGCCCGGCGTACCAAGCCCGGCAACCGCGGTTGTATACAGCGAGCCGCTGCGTATCAACATCGGCGCGTCGGCAAACGACCGCACGCCGTCGCTCTCCGTCACCGTGCCGTAGTAGTACGATGCATCGCCGAGCGGCACCCAGCTCTCTCCGCCATCGCGCGAGATGCGAAGATTGTTCGGCTCAGGCGTAGGCAGATAACTCATCGAAACGGCAACGCCGCCGCTGACAGTAATGTTTCCCTTATAGCTGTACTCCGCCGTTTTCCGCCCGCTCAGGTCATAGAGCGCGAGGACAGAATGCCCCGCCGCTCCGCCGACGTGATAGCTGAGACCTACGCGCCCATCCTCCACGGAGATGCCCGCAGCCACAGGGTCGTTGGTTCCGTCATTGTTCGGCAGCGTGCAGAGTTCCTCTGCCGCGCGGCCGGCCCAGCGCCAGAATTTCCCGTCCGCCGTGTACCACAGCGCATCGCCGAAATCCAGAGAGCTGTCGGCGTTCTCCAGAAGCTCTGTGCGCCGGTCAACCGGCGCAGCGCCCTCGCCCAGCGGTGAAGCGCAGTACCAGTCCGATATCTCGTCCGAGGGAGACAGCGCTCCGTTCCGATACGAAAGAAGCAGCTTACTCTGATCCATCAGCGTGTTCACGCGGCTGGCAAACTGCTGGTATTCCTCGGTCCAGTCGCCATTCTGGTTGGCCGCAGGCTTCAGGTAAAGCGGACCGGCGTAATTGTTTTCCTGAATGGCCTCTTCGCCGCCGTCAAAGGTATACAGCACATAGTGGTAGGAATACGCGCTGGGCGCGCCGCGATATTCGGCTGTGAGCTTATTATATTCCAGCAGCATCTCCCTGTCGTCCTCGCGGCAGAGAAAGACGGCGGTATCGGCTGCGCCCTCACGGCCGCGCAGCGGTTCGCTCCAGATCACGCCGGTATCGTTCTCCAGTACGCGCAGCGTTCCGCCATCCGCCGTCTCCCAATGATAGTCAATATGCTCCAGCACGCCGTCCTGATCCAGGTCGGCAAGCGCCAGCAGCCAGGTAGACTCGATGCTCTCCGCCGCGTCTGTATACCAGTCCATCACCGTCTGCCACACGCCGCCCGGCGCGTCATCCGGCCGGTACGCCCGGTACCACCGGCTTCCGCCGTCCGACATGACCTGCAAAAGATCCGTGTTCTCATAAAAGATCAGGATCCGTTCCGTATCCGGCGCTATCATGATAACGTTTTCGCATTCACCGGCCGCACTTTCCGCAAGGATCGCCGCTTTAAGCGCGCCCTCCTCTTCCGGCGCATCCCAGTCTATCCAGGAAAAACCGCGCAGCTGCATATACTGCGTCTGTGCCGTTCCGGCGTTCCAGATGCCGTATACCCGGTCGTCATGCGCGCTGTGATTGATCTGCGGCGCGCAGTTCCAGAGATCCGCAATATCCTGCGCGGGGCCGGTTTGCTGCTCCAGCCGGACGACCCATCGATAGCGATACGTCCCGCTGCGATAGCCCATCACAAGGTAAAGGCTGCCGTCCTGCTGCTGTAACAAGAGCCACTGGTCCATTGCCGTAAGCTCGTCTTCACGAAGATATCCCTCCAGCGGGGTCGTCGCATTGATGTCCTCGCTCGTTCTTGTGCCGCGCCAGGCGCGCGCATTTTCGCGGCGCAGCTCCGCGGCGCTCGTGCCGTTCCAATCCTCGCCGCTCCCGCTGCGGAACAGCCAGTCGAAGCTGCTCTTTTTCAGCGTGATCTCTTCCCACTCCGAAAAGCGGTAGCTGTACCCGCTGTCCGCCCCATAGGGGCCAAACATCCAGCATGTACCTCCGACCTGCAAACCTGCCGGTCCCTCGTCAAAGGTCTCGGCATAGCTCGCTTCCCAGGCCGAATCGTTGAACACAGCCTCTCCCAATACATACTCGCCGAGCGGCATATCATAGAGCAGCCGGTCGATCTGATCAAAAAGATCCTCCGGCACCGTGGGGTCGTTTGGATCTACGCACCACTTGACATAGTTTTTCAGCACCTCGCCGCCGGAGCGCAGCTCATACAGCTGCGCTTTCCCGCCGCCCTTGATGGGGTTTGCCAGTATGCTGTCCTCCGACAGCATCAGCTCGCCGTACTCCTTTTTGGCATCTCCGAGGTACAGCCTTGCATAGCAGCCCTGCATTGCCGATGCGGCGCCGAGGCGCTGATAGTCCAGCGCATCCAGCAGCGAAAGGAGGTCCTTGATCTCCGGCGTTGACAGGCGGTACTCTTCGCCGCTGTCCGCTTCCTCCATCGCAACGCTGACGCGCGTGATCTTGCCGCGCGGAACGCCGAGCAGCGTCTCCGCGCCGGTGACGGACTCTGGATCCGTCAAAAAGCACACGGCCACGATCACGACCGCGAGCACCGCCGCCGCAACGATCCATACCGCCGGTTTTCGATAATGCAGCACATTCTTGACGCGCGCTTTGATACTCCCCTCGCCGAAGGCCAGCGGGCAGGCCGCAACAGCTCTTTTCGGCGCGGCGCAGGACAGCAGCGCCTGCGAGTAATCCGCGCGCCTTCCCGCATCCATCGTCCGCACGACCTTTTCGTCGCACGCAAGCTCGATATCGCGGCAGAACACGCTGAAGGCGACCCACACGAGCGGGTTGAACCAGTGCAGCGCAAGCACTGCGAATCCCAGCGTCTTCCACCAGTGGTCGCGGCGGGCGAGGTGCGCGCGCTCATGCGCGATGACGTGCGCCGCCGTTCCCTCGTCCATGTGCATGGGGAGATAGATCTTCGGCCTGACCACGCCGAAAACAAAGGGCGAGGAAACAGATTCGCTCTCGTAGATATTCTCCCGCAGCCATATGGCAGTCGCCAGCTTCCGGCGCAGCCGCCACGCGCTCGCAAGCGCGTAAACAAGCAGCGCCGCCATGCCGATAAGCCACACCCACGCCATGATGAAGGTAAACATGTCCAGCGGGTTGACGCTCATCGCAGGCTCTGCGGCAAAGCTCTCGCTGATGACGGGGTTGACCGCCTCGTCGATGACGGATACGCCGCTCGTGATGGTCGGGCGCGGATCGTAGTGTACGACCTCGGGAGAGATCGTCTCGGCGCTGGGTACGAGCGAGAACGCGCTCTCGATGGAAAACGGGCAGATGAGCCGCAGCGCGGCCACGCCCCACAGCAGCGGAAATATCCAGCGCGGCGCCCTTTTCAGCAGCAGCCGCGCCGCCAGCACTGCCAGCACCAGCCAGCTCGCGCTGATGCTGAGGTTCACGACCTTCAAAAAAACGTCAGTCATGGCGCTTCTCCTCCCGGAATTGCTCGATCATGTGCTGCACCTCGTCAAACTCTCGGTCGCTCATGCGGCGGGACCTGGCAAACGCTGCAACAAACGCCGGCAGTGAACCGCCGAATTTCTTGTCCACCAGTTCATCGATCTCGGCCGTCTGCGCCTCGCTGCGGGAAACAAGCGAGGTAACTACGGTGTTCTCGTTTCTCAGCACGCCGCGCTCGCTCAGGCGTTTGATCACCGTGTAGGTTGTCGTCGGCTTCCAGCCGAGCTGCTCGGCGCACAGCGCAACCAGCTCGCGGCTTTTGACCGGCTCGTGCGCCCACAGGATCTCGCAGAAGCGGTATTCGCTCTCAAAAATTTTCGGTGTCTCCATGTCGCTCTCCTCTCTAATTCAGTAGAGTACAGTAAACACACTAACAGAATAGAGTAATTCTGTCAAGTGTTTTTATGTTTTTGCCGCAAAGCCGCTTGACAAGGAAAGCGCCTTTTCTTATAATAATTCACATCGTACAGAAAACGTCTCCGCACGGTGAGGCGTTTTTTTTCTGTATTCCGTGTATTTGGAGAAAGAGAGTAAACCGCCATGCAAAAGAAAGCAAATCCAGCAGCGCTGCTGCCGATCCTCGTGTTCCTGCTCCTCTACCTGGGGCTTGGCCTTATCTTTGAATACAGGCTCAAAATCGAAATGGGTTTTTATTCCATTCCCATCGTAGTCATTTTCCTGATCGCGCTGCTGGTGGCCTGCTGCCAGAACCGCGCGCTGAGCTTTGACGAAAAGCTTATGCTGATGGGGCAGGGCGTGGGCGACAAAAATATTGTAACGATGCTGCTCATCTTTCTTGCCGCCGGTATGTTCGTGGGCGTGGTAGGGCGCTCCAGCGCGGAGAGCGTAGCATACTTCATGCTTTCCATTATTCCGCCCCAGTTTTCTGTAGCGGTGCTGTTTGTCGTAAGCTGCTTCGTCTCCACCGCCATGGGAACAAGCGTCGGCACCATCACGCTCATCGTCCCCATCGCCGTTCCCATCGCGCTGGCCAGCGGCTACTCCCTGCCGCTGTGCATCGGCTCTGTGATGGGCGGCGCGATGTTCGGCGACAACCTCAGCTTTATTTCCGACACAACGATCGCCGCCTGCAACGGACAGGGCTGCGCAATGAAGGACAAATTTCGCGAGAACTTCCACATTGCCCTTCCCGCAGCGTTGGCCACGCTTGCGCTTATCCTGCTGCTGACGCTGGGCGCAGACGTTACGCCCGCCCCGATCCCGGATTACAACCTTATCCAGATCCTTCCCTATGTGCTGGTGCTGATCGGCGGCATCGCAGGCATCAATGTGTTCCTTGTGCTGCTTGTCGGCATTGTCTCCGGCGCGGTCATTACGCTGGCGACCGGCGCAACCGGTGAGAGCGGCGTTTACGCTGTCAAGGCGCTGCTGGAAAATATGGGCAGCGGCGCAGAGGGTATGTTTGAAACCTCCATGGTCGCCATCCTCGTTTCCGCCATCTGTGCGCTCATCCGTGAATACGGCGGCTTCGAGGCGCTGCTCGGCTGGATCCGCAAGGCATTTCGCGGCAAGCGCGGCGGCCAGATCGGCATGGGGCTGCTTGTTGGCGCAATGGACATCGCCACGGCAAACAACACCGTTGCCATCGTGATGGCAAATCCCATTGCCAGGGAGATGAGCGAGGAATACGGCATCACACCACGCAAGGCCGCGTCCATCCTCGATACCTTCTCCTGCATCTTCCAGGGCGTTATCCCCTATGGCGCGCAGATGCTCGTGGCCATTGCGGCGGCGCACAGCCTGGGCTGCTCAGTGTCCGCATTCGATATCCTCCCTCATCTCTTTTACCCGTATCTGCTGGCGGTCAGTTCGTTCTTTTTCATCGCCATCGACGGCAAGGGCAGCCGTAATACGGCGCAATGACAGAGTATTCCCCGCTGAAGGCCAAGCGGCTGTTTCTCTTTGATCTGGACGGCACGCTGTATCTGGGCGACAACCTCTTCCCCGGCGCGCGGGAGCTGCTCGCGTTTATCCGCACGCGTGGCGGACAGTACCGCTTTTTGACGAATAACTCTTCGCGCAGCGTGGGCGCTTATGTTCAAAAGCTATTGCGCCTCGGCATTGCCGCGCAGCCGCGCGACTTTCTCACCAGTGTGGACGCGATGGCCGCGCATCTGCACGCACACGGCATGGAAACGCGCCGTTTCTACGTCTGCGGCACGGAATCGATGAAGTCGCAGCTCCGCGCGGCGGGCTTCACCGTTGCGGAACGCCGCGAGGACGCGGACGCGCTGCTGATGGGCTTCGACACGGAGCTTACGTTTCAAAAGCTGGAGGATGCCTGCATTCTGCTGGGGCAGGGTGCGGATTATCTGGCAACAAATCCGGACTGGGTATGTCCAACGGCCTACGGCTTTGTGCCAGACTGCGGCAGCGTTTGCGAGATGCTCTGGCGCGCCACGGGTCGCCGGCCGCTCGTCATCGGCAAGCCGGAGCCGGCGATGCCGCTGCTCGCCATGCAGCAGGCAGGCGCTTCTGCGCAGGAAACGCTGCTCATCGGCGACCGTATCTATACCGACATTGCCAGCGGCGCAAACGCAGGCATCGATACGCTTCTGGTCCTCTCCGGCGAAGCAAAGGAAGAAGACCTCCCAACGGCTCAGCCGCAGCCCACTTTCGTTTTGCCGGACGTGCAGGCGCTGCTGCGTACTTTAGAGACCTGAAAAGGACGAGCTATGGCAACTATCATCGAAATTCAGGATTTTTCCAGCCCCGCGCTTGACGTTTACGCCCGCCTGACGGAAAACCAGCTTCTGAACCGCGCCGACCCCGCACACGCGCTCTTCATCGCCGAAAGCCCGCTCGTCATCGGCCGCGCGCTCGATGCGGGCTGTGAGCCGGTGTCGTTTCTGATGGAGCGGCAGCACACCCGTGGCAAGGGGCGCGAAATTCTCGCCCGCTGCCGTCAGGATATTCCGGTTTACACCGCTGATGAATCCGTGCTGACGCAGCTCACGGGCTTTCATCTGACGCGCGGGATGCTCTGCGCCATGCGGCGGCCAGCGCTGCCAACGGTCAGCGACGTTTGCCGCGGCGCGCGGCGCATCGCCGTGCTGGAAAACGTGATGAACCCGACGAATATCGGCGCGATCTTCCGCTCCGCCGCCGCGCTCGGCATGGACGCGGTGCTGCTCACCCATGCAGGCAGCGACCCTCTCTACCGCCGCGCCTCGCGCGTGAGCATGGGCAATGTCTTCCTCGTTCCGTGGACATATCTGCCGGAAGAGGGCGGCTGGGTGCAGCTGCTGCGCTCCCTTGGCTTCCGCACAGTGGCGATGGCTCTGCGGGACGATTCCCTCCGGCTCGACGATCCGCGCCTTTCGGCGGAGCCGAGGCTTGCCATCGTTATGGGTACCGAGGGCGACGGTCTGGCGTCCTCGACCATTGCAGGCTGCGATTATACCGTAAAGATCCCAATGTATCACGGCGTGGACTCGCTCAACGTTGCCGCAGCGAGCGCCGTGGCCTTTTATGCGCTTGGTCTGCCCCCGCTGGGCGAAACGGAGAACTGATATGCTGAACAGCACCGGCTTTGACCTCTGGGCCGACGGCTACGACAGGAGTGTCGGCCTCTCGGACGAAAACGGCCGCTACCCCTTTGCAGGCTACCGCGCTATGATGAATGCGCTCTTTCAGCGCGTTCTCGCGCAGAGCGGGCGCGACGTGCTGGATATCGGCTTTGGCACGGGCGTTTTGACCGCGCGCCTCTACGAGCAGGGCTGCCAAATCTATGGACAGGACTTTTCCGCGCGCATGATCGCGCTGGCGCAGGCCAAAATGCCGGACGCGCAGCTCTATCAGGGCGATTTCTCCCAAGGGCTTGTGCCGGAGCTTTGCGCGCGGCAGTACGACGCCATCCTTGCGACCTATTCGCTCCATCACCTGACGGACGCGCAGAAGATCGGCTTTCTTCGCACGCTCCTGCCGCTTTTGAAGGCGGACGGCTGCATTTTTATCGGCGACGTTGCCTTCCGCACGCGCGAAGCGCTTGAGGCGTGTCGAAAGTCGGCGGGCGATGCATGGGACGAGGATGAGATTTACTTCGTCTATGACGAGCTCCGCCCTCACTTCCCTGCGCTGACGTTTGAATCCTTCTCCCACTGCACCGCACTCCTGACGCTGCGAAAATAATTTCCCTGGAAATATGATAAAAAGCCTCTGTATGGTCAACCCATACAGAGGCTTTTCTGTGAAGCATTATTCCTTTTCAGTCGTTCAAATGGTCGAGGATCGCAGCGATCAGCTGCTCCTTGCCCGTTCCCTTTTCTGCGGAAAAGGGAACGACCGGTTCATCTTCCCGCAGCGCAAGCGTTTCCCGGATGCACGCAAGGTTCGGCTCGACCTCGCGCGCCTTGAGCTTGTCGAGCTTATTGGCCACGATCACCACCGGACAGCCCGTTTCCACAAAGAAATTGTGCATCGTCACATCGTCCGCCGTGGGCTTGTGGCGCGCGTCTACGATCTGTACGCCAAGGGCGATCAGCCCTGCGCTTTGGAAATAGTTTTCCATCAGCTTGCCCCAGCGGTAGCGCTCGGTCTTGGAGACCTTGGCATAGCCGTAGCCGGGCAGATCGACAAGGTAGAGCCTGCCATCGATCTTAAAATAGTTGATCTGCGAGGTCTTGCCCGGAGACGCACCCACGCGGGCAAAATTCTTGCGGTTCACGAGCCGGTTGATCACTGACGACTTGCCGACGTTCGACCGCCCCGCAAACGCAAGCTGAGGCAGTCCATCGCGGATAAACTGCTGTGCGGACGCCGCCGAAAGAATGAATTCCGCCTTGTTGAAGTTGATCGCCATGGTGTTTTTCTCCCTTTCCGATGCTATACGCGCAGCATGCCGGACGCGCCGGCCTCCTGCACGGGAAAGAAGTCCTCCCGCACCTTTCCGGCAGCGCAAGGCTTCGGATGCTCCAGCGCCTCGGCGAATACGGCGTCCACGCTTTCCACCGGCACAAAGCGCAGCTTTTCGCGCACGTTCGGGTCGATATCGGCCAGATCCTTCTCGTTGTCCTTCGGCAGGATGACCGTATGTACGCCGGCGCGCAGCGCGCCCATCGTCTTTTCGCGCAGGCCGCCGATCGGCAGCACGCGCCCACGCAGCGTGATCTCGCCCGTCATGGCGACATCGCGGTGTACCGCCTGCCCCGTTAGCGCGGAGAGTACCGCTGTCGCGATGGCAATACCGGCGCTGGGTCCGTCCTTGGGGACGGCTCCCTCGGGAAAGTGGATGTGGATGTCCTTCGTCTTATAAAAATCCGGCGCAATGCCGAGCGCCTGTGTGCGCTGACGCAGACACGAGAGCGCCGCGTGGCAGCTTTCCTGCATCACATCGCCCAGGTTTCCGGTAAGCTCCACCTTACCGCTGCCTTCCATCACGCCGACCTCGACCGGCAGGATCTCGCCGCCCACCTCTGTCCAGGCAAGCCCGTTGACCACGCCCACAAGATCCTTCTCCGGGATTTTTTCCTGTGTAACGCGCGGCGTGCCGAGAAACGCGGAGAGATTCTCCTCCGTCACGGTGACGCGCTTTGCGCTGCCGCCTGCGATCTGCATGGCAGCCTTGCGGCACATCCCGGCGATCTGGCGTTCCAGCGAACGAACGCCGCTCTCGCGCGTGTAGAGCGCGATGGCCGCGCGGATGGCGCTTTCGTCCACGCGCAGGCTCGAGGCGGTCAGTCCGCTCGCCTTACGTTCCCTGGGCAGAAGGTATTGCTGCGCAATGTGCAGCTTCTCCTCATCCGTGTAGCTTGGAAGCTCGATCAGCTCCATGCGGTCAAGCAGCGGCCGCGGGATGGCATCGATATGATTCGCCGTCATGATGAACATGACGCGGCTCAGATCCACCGGGATCTCAAGGTAATGGTCGCGGAAGGCGCAGTTCTGCTCGCTGTCGAGTACCTCGAGCAGCGCGCTCGCCGGGTCGCCGCGCACATCGCTGGCCATCTTGTCCACTTCGTCCAGCACGAGCAGCGGGTTCATCGAACCGCTGCGGGCAATGGCCTCAATAATCCGGCCGGGCATGGCGCCGATATAGGTCTTGCGGTGGCCGCGAATATCCGCCTCATCGCGCACGCCGCCAAGCGAAATGCGCGCAACGTTGCGGTTCATCGCCCGGGCAACGGAGAGCGCGATAGACGTTTTGCCAACGCCCGGCGGGCCCGCCAGGCAGAGGATCTGCCCCCGGGCGTCCGGGTTGAGCTGACGCACGGCAATGAATTCCAGAATGCGTTCCTTGACCTTTTCCAGCCCGTAATGGTCGCGGTCAAGAATTTTCCGCGCAGCGCTCACGCTGGCGCGTTCCTTTGTCTCCACGCCCCACGGCATCTCCATGCAGGTATCAAGATAATTGCGCAGCACGCTGGCCTCAGCGCTGCCAAAGGGCTGCTTCGCCAGCTTATCCACATCCTTCAGCAGCTTTTTCTCTGTCTCCTCCGGGAGCTTTGCCGCGGCGATCTTCGCGCGGTATTCATCCAGCTCCTCTTCCTCTCCGCCCTCGCCGATCTCATTCTGCAAGACCTTGATCTGCTCGCGCAGCACAAAATCCTTCTGGATCCTTCCCACACGGGAGCGGACCTTGCTTTCAATGTCCTGCTCCATGGCGGTCACTTCGATCTCGCGGCGCAGGATCTCGTTCATGCGCTGCAATCTCGGCAGCGGGCGCAGCTCGTCCAGGATCTCCTGCTTGTCCTGATAGCGCAGGTTGATCTGCTGGGCGATAAAATCTGCAAGATAGCCGGGATCGTTCGTACCGAGGATGGCGGCATAAACCTCATCGGGCAGTTTCTGCGTCAGCTCGGCATATTCGGTAAAGCTCGCATACGTCTGGCGCAGCATGGCCTCCGTCCGCTTGCCGCGGCGCGGCAGCGCCGGCTCTTCGATCAGCTCTGCCTGCGCCTGCAGGAACGGCTCGCGCTGCCACAGGCGCCTGAGGCGCGCGCGGCAGGCGCCTTCCATCATCACGCGCAGCACGCGCTCAGATACGCGCAGAATCTGCGTGACGCGCGCAACGGTGCCGATCTCATAAAGGTCCTTTTCCTCCGGCAGCTCCACCGTCAGCTCGCGCTGCGTGACGAGAAAGATCTCCTCGCCGTTTTCCATGGCGCGCTCAAGCGCGCGCACGGAGATTGCGCGCTCGATATCAAAGCTCGTATTCATGCGCGGGAAGACCGTAAGTCCGCGCATGGCGATCACCGGAAGGTTTTTGGTCACAGGTTCCATGGGTTCTCCTTATGAGGCGGGATCTGCCGGCCGCGCCGGTTCCGTGCGGTGGGAGATCCGCGGCTTCTCCGTCCCCTCCACACAGCCCGCCGTGATGGTCACGCGGTCGATTGTGCGGTCAGACGGGATATCATACATCACGTTCATCAAAAGCCCCTCCATCACCGCGCGCAGGCCGCGCGCGCCGATCTTGCGCTCGATCGCCTTGTCGGCGATCGCCTCCAGCGCCTTCGGCTCGAAGGTAAGCTCCGCGTCATCGTAGGAAAAGAGCTTCTGATACTGCTTGACAAGCGCGTTTTTCGGCTGGGTCAGGATCTTGACCAGATCCTCGCGCGTGAGCGCATCAAGCGCCGTAATAACCGGCAGACGGCCGACAAGTTCTGGAATAATGCCGAACTTGAGGATATCGTGCGGCTGCACCTCGCGCAGGATACGGCTCTCGTCCTTTTCGCTCCTGCTCTTCAGCTCTGCGCCAAAGCCCATTGTCTTGCGGTCGAGCCGGCTCTCGATGATCTTCTCCAGCCCCTCGAATGCGCCGCCGCAGATGAAGAGGATGTTGTGTGTGTCGATCTGGATGAACTCCTGATGCGGGTGCTTGCGTCCGCCCTGCGGCGGAACGTTTGCAACGGTGCCTTCAACGATTTTCAGCAGCGCCTGCTGCACGCCCTCGCCGGAGACATCGCGCGTGATGGAGGTGTTCTCGCTCTTGCGGGCGATCTTGTCGATCTCATCGACATAGATGATGCCGCGCTCGGCAAGCTCCACATCGTAATCCGCCGCCTGAAGCAGCCGGAGCAGGATGTTCTCCACATCGTCGCCGACGTAGCCTGCCTCAGTGAGCGTTGTTGCATCGGCAATGGCAAACGGCACCTTCAGAATGCGGGCAAGCGTCTGCGCAAAAAGCGTCTTGCCGCTGCCGGTGGGGCCGAGGAGCAGAATGTTGCTCTTTTGCAGCTCCACCTCGTCGTCTCCGCCGAAGAAAATACGCTTGTAATGGTTGTAAACGGAGACGGAAAGCGCGATCTTCGCCGCCTCCTGCCCGATGATATACTGATCCAGCACATCATGAATCTCGCGGGGCGTAGGGATGGAATCGGGCGCTTCAAGGTCGTGCGGCTCATAGCCGTCCTCCAGCACCTCCATGCACAGCCGCACGCACTCGTCGCAGATGCGCACGCCCGGCCCCTGGATCATGCGGTGTACCTCGCGCTCGCTCTTGCCGCAGAACGAGCAGCGAAGCTCTTTCTTCCTGTCTTCACTCATAAAATCAGATTCCTTATCTCTTGTAAATCACTTTGTCCACAAGGCCGTAGGCCTGCGCCTCGTCCGCCGTCATCCAGTTGTCGCGCTCGGAATCGAGCTTGATCTGCTCCGGCGTCTTGCCGGTATTCTCAGCCAGGATTTTGTTGATGCGCTGCTTGATTTTAAGGAAGTGTTCCACATCGATCTCCATGTCTGTGACCTTGCCCTGCGTGCCGGCGGAGGGCTGGTGGATCATAACCTCTGCGTTCGGCAGCGCAATGCGCTTGCCCTTGGCGCCGGAGGAAAGCAGAAACGCGCCCATGCTGGCCGCCATGCCGATGCAGATGGTGGACACATCGCACTTGATATACTGCATCGTGTCGTAGATCGCCATGCCTGCTGTCACGCTGCCGCCGGGGGAATTGATATAAAGCTGAATATCCTTGTCGGGGTCCTTTGCCTCAAGAAACAGCAGCTGGGAAACGATCAGGCTCGCGGTCGCATCGTTGACCTCCTCGCCGAGAAAGACGATGCGATCCTCCAGCAGGCGGGAAAAAATATCGTAAGAGCGCTCGCCGCGGTTGGTCTGCTCGATAACATAAGGGACTAAACTCATTTCGTTACCTCCTTGTTCATACCCTGTTCAAATTTGCGGTATGTACGCGATCAACCACAAATGAAGTTCATTTGTGGTTGATCGTCATTTCTTTCTATTATAGCCGCCGCACGGATTATTCAGCCGTCTCTTCTTCCTTCTTGGCAGACTTTTTGGCAGCGGCCTTCTTGGCGGGCTTTTCTTCGCCCTCGGCCTCAGTCTCTTCCTTTTTGGCGGGTTTCTTCTTTTCGATCTTGGCGCTGTCCACCACAAGCTTGACAGCCTTTTCGCGCAGCAGCTGCGTACGGACGCTCATCACATCAAGGTACTTTTTCAGCTCGTCAAGCTCCATGCCATACTTCTCGGCAAGATCCTTGTACTGCTGCTCGACCTCCTCGTCGGTCACGTCCAGCTTCTCTTCCTTGATGATAGCTTCGACGGCAAGATCGAGACGAACCTGGCGGGTGGCGGGCTCCTTGCCTTCTTCCAGGAACTTCTTCTCGTCCATGCCGGTCATCTTGCAGTACTGGTCATAGGGGATGCCCTGCGACTGTAAGCGCTGCTTGAACTCCTCAAGGAAGCGGGCGCACTGCTCGTCGATCATCGCATCGGGGATATCGCACTCGATCCCCTCGGCGACCTTTTCCATCAGCGCGTTTTCCACGGCATACTTGGCCGCCTGCTCGCGCTGCTCGGTGATCTCGCGCTTGATGCTGTCCTTAAGCTCCTTGAGCGTGTCATACTCGGACACGTCCTTGGCAAAATCATCGTCGAGCTTGGGCAGCTCCTTGCACTTGATCTCCTTCGCCTTAACGTGGAAGACGACCTTCTTGCCGGCAAGGTCCTTGTGATAGTCCTCGGGGAAGGTGATGTCGAGGTCCTTCTCATCGCCGGCCTTCATGCCGATGACCTGATCCTCAAAGCCGGGGACGAAACTGCCGGAGCCAAGCTCAAGCTCGTAATTTTCGCCCTTGCCGCCTTCAAACGCCTCGCCGTTGTCGAAGCCCTCGAAGTCGATCACAGCGATGTCGCCCTTCTTGGCCTTGCGGTCCACAGAAACGAGACGGGAGTTGCGCTCGGCCATTTCATTCAGGCGCTCCTTAACATCGTCTGCACTGACTTTGACCTCTTCCTTTTCCGCAGTCAGGCCCTTGTACTCGCCAAGCTTGACCTCGGGGTAAACGGCGACGGTCGCCTTGAAGGTAAAGCCGTTTTCATCGATCTTGTCGTCCACGATCTCGATCTCGGGATAGCCGATCACATCGAGCGCGCTGGAGCCGATCGCCTGCGTATATGCCTCGGGCAGAGCGATGTCAACGGCATCGCTGTAGAACACGCCCGCGCCGTAGAGCTTCTCGATCATCTTGCGGGGGGCCTTGCCGGGGCGGAAGCCGGGGATGCTGAGCTTATTGCGCGCCTTGGCGTAAGCCTTGGCAACGGCGGATTCGAATTCCTCCGCGCCGACCTCGACGGTCACGGCAACTCTGCTCTTTTCCAGCTTTTCAACATTTTTGACAGTCATGATTTCTTTTTCCTCCGTATTAACATCATAATGATGCTTTTGCAAAGTGGTATTGTACCATACATTTCAGGAAATTACTACCCCTTTTTGCATCAATTTTTGTCTTAATCGTAAATTTTCACCGGCTGGAAGGCGACATAATCCGCCGAGATCAGCGCATAGTCGGTTTTCCCGCGCCGCCCCTCAAACGCGCGGCGGTGCGTGTAGCCGTGCAGGTGACCGTAATAGCAGCGTTCGACCTCATACCGGTCGAGCAGGGCAAGCATTTCCGGGCATTGATACCCCTGATAGAGCGGAGGGTAATGCAGAAAGCAGAAGGCGGGCTTCCCCTCCGCCGCCCTGAGCGACGCCTCCAGCCGCATCGCCTCGCGCGCAAGCATCTTGCCCGTGTGCGTTCCGGCAGCGTCCTCCTCGTAAAACCAGCCGCGCGTGCCGCAGACGGCATGATCGCCATAGACGAAGGCGTTGTTATACAGGATGTCGAGCGTGGTGATATCGTGTGCGGCAAAGAACTTTTTCATCTTTGAAGCCGTTCCCCACCAGTAGTCGTGGTTGCCCTTGAGCAGGAGCTTTCTGCCGGGCAGCGCATCGATGAACCGGAAATCTGGCAGCGCCTGCTCCAGCGAGATCCCCCACGAGGTATCGCCCGCAAGCACCGTCACATCATCCTCCCGCAGGCGGGAGAAATTTTCGCGGATGCGCTCAACGTAATTCTCCCACTTCGGGCCAAAGACGTCCATCGGCTTATCCGCGCCAAGGGAAAGATGCAGATCTCCGATCGCATACAGCGCCATCGCCGGCCTCCCTTCCGTTCCGATCAGAATACGTTTTCCAGATATACCACGCGCGTGTGCGCCGGATCGTGATGCGCGTCGGTATAGACCTCCGCCACATCAAAGCGGGCCGGAACGTCCGCATCGCGCTGGCTCAGGTAAAGCAGCGCAGCCGCGCGCAGCTTCTTCTGCTTGGCTGCCGTAACGAACTCGCGCGGCGCGCCGTATCGCAGGTTTGTGCGCAGCTTGACCTCAACAAACAGCAGCGTGCCGTTCTGCTCGGCGATGAGGTCGATCTCGCCGAAGCGGCAGCGCCATTCCCTTTCCAGGATGCGGCAGCCGCGCGCAGCCAGATACTCCGCAACCAGCGATTCGCCCCAGTCGCCATCCTGCTTCGTACTCATCGCCGCGCCTCCCACTTTTTGAGAAACGTCATGCGGTGTACAGGACTCGGGCCATAGCGGTCAAGCATTTCATAGTGGAGCTTTGTAGCGTAGCCCTTGTGCCTGGCGAACTGATACTCTGGGTACATGGGATCCAGCACCTCCGCAACATAGCGGTCGCGGCTGACCTTGGCCAGCACGCTTGCCGCCGCAATGCTGAGGCTTATCCCGTCTCCCCCGACGATCGTGCGGTGCGGCGTAAGGATCGCCGCGTGCGCGCCATGGTCGCGGTTGCCGTCGATAAGGGCGAAGTCGGCGGGGATCCCCAGCGCATCGATGGCCAGCTGCATGGCCTTCATGCGGGCGCTCAAAATGTCCGTTGCATCGATCTCCTTCTCATCAACGGACGCGACAGCGTAGGCGGCGGCCTTTTCGCAGATGACGGGAAACAGCGCCTCGCGGCGCTTTTCCGTCAGCTTCTTTGAATCGTCCAGCCCGTCGATCGCGCAGCCCTCCGGCAGAATAACGGCGGCGGCGTAGACCGGCCCCATCAAAGGCCCTGCGCCCGCCTCATCCGCGCCGCAGACGGTGGAAAAGCCCGCCGCGCGGGCCTCCTCTTCCAGATACAGATCAACGCTCATGCCGTTTCCTCCGGCGGCGTCTCCAGCGTGAAGCGCCCGAGCTTGCCGCCGCGGAACTCATCGAGCAGGATACGGCTCATGCGCTCGATATCCACCTCGCCGCCGGAAATAAGGAACCCGCGCCTGCGCCCGGCCTTTTCCAGCAGCGCAAGGCCGTTGTCCTCCTCCGACACGGCGATCCGGTAGCGCTCTTCCAGCGCCTTCGGATAATTTTTCCCCAGATAGTCCATCAGGCGCATGGCCAGCTCGTCCACATCCACCACCTCGTCGCGGATGGCTCCGGTAAAGGCCAGGCGAATCCCAACGGCGCTGTCCTCAAATTTTGGCCAGAGAATGCCCGGCGTATCGAGCAGCTCCAGCGTTTTGTCCACCGGCACCCACTGCTTTGCGCGGGTCACGCCGGGGCGATCCTCCGCCCTGGCGCTCCTGCGCCCGGACACCTTGTTGATGAATGTTGATTTTCCAACGTTCGGGATTCCAAGAACCATCACGCGCAGCACGCGCCCGACCTGCCCCTTCGCCTCGTAAGCGGCGAGCTTCTCCCGCAGCAGCGTGCGTACGGCGGCGGGAAATTGCTTTACGCCGCCGCCCTGGCGGGCATCTGTCCCGATCACGGCATAGCCGAGCGAGCGGAAATACGCCGTCCACCGTTTCGTCATGTCCGGGTCGGCCTGATCCACACGGTTGAGAATCACAATGCGCGGCTTGCCCGCCGTCAGCTCATCCACATCCGGGTTGCGGCTGCTCATGGGGATGCGCGCGTCCAGAATTTCGCACACGGCGTCCACATTGCCAAGCTCCGATGCGATCATGCGGCGGGTCTTGGTCATATGTCCCGGAAACCAGCTTAAAGATTCCAGCTGCATGGCTCCCTCCTCAGTCAAGCAGGCCAAAGCGCCCGAAATCGCGTTGCCCGTTCAGATAATCCTTGCCGGGAAACAGCAGAAAAACCGCCTTGCCGATCAGCAGGCGCTCGTCCACCGTGCCGAGAGAGGAATCGCGGCTGTCGTTGGAATGGTTGCGATTGTCGCCCAGCAGAAAAACCTCGCCCTCCGGCACAACGAGCGGAAACTGCGTCCCCTCCTCGCGGTACGTCAGGTCGTTGATGTAGTCCTCCTCCAGCAGCTCGCCGTCCACATAAACGCGGCCAAGCGCAAAGTCGATATCCACTGTCTGCCCCGCCGTTGCAATGACCCGCTTGACGATGGGCTTACTGTCGAAGCTCTCCTTGCGGGCGATGACGATATCTCCCACCCGGTAGTCCCCGCAGATCGTGGAGTTGACCACGAGAAGCCGGTCCCCGTCCTGAAGCGTTGGGATCATCGATGGCCCCTCGACGCCCATCATGCGCACAAGGAACGTAAAAACCAGCACCACCGCCAACAGCGCCGAAACCAGCGAGGACACCGTCTCGTAAACGTCGCGTCCCGGGATCTTTTCCACAATCTCTCCGCCGCTCTCCGCAGCGCCCTCCGCCGTTTTGCCGGCCTGTTCGGTATTTCTGTTCAATTCATCCATGGCAAAAACTCCCCAAATGGCGCACAAATGCGCCTGACTCACTATTGTATTATTTTATCACGCTTTGCGGAAAAGGCAACAAAAAAAGCGCGGCATACGCCACGCTTTTTTGCTCCTGATGCTTTGCTTACAGCTTCTCGCGGATCTTGGCCGCCTTGCCAACGCGGTCGCGCAGGTAGTACAGCTTGGCGCGGCGGACAAAACCGGTACGCACCGTCTCGACCTTTTCGATGAGGGGAGAGTGGATGGGGAACACCTTTTCCACGCCCACGCCGTAGGCAACGCGGCGAACGGTGAAGGTCTCCTCCAGACCGCCGTGCTTCTTGGCGATCACGATGCCCTCGAAGACCTGAATACGCTCGCGGGAGCCTTCCTTGATCTTGACATGAACGCGGACGGTATCGCCAACGTTAACGACGGGCATTTCCTTCTTCAGCTGCTGAGCTTCAAGCTCTTTGATGAGATCCATGGATTGTTTCCTCCTGTTTTATAGGCGTTCTTGACCGCTTATCTGTGGCGCGTCTGGGCCTTTCGCCCGCGCACGGCAGAGGACCGCCCTTTTCAAGCTATGGTAGCATATCATACGCCGGATGGAATTGCAAGCATTTTTTGCAAATACCGGCAAAAAATCAGCGAAAGACGTTCATCTCCGCATCATAGACCTCTTCCCTGCGCACGCGGGTGAAATCCGGTGCGATGTCCGGCAGATGCCGCGCGACCGCCGCGCCGATCAGCGCAGGGTTGAGGCCCGGGTCCTGCGCGGCGACGACTGCATCCATGCGCAGCGCGTCCGCTCCCTCACTCAGCGTAAGCGAACGAATGAGCGGCGCGATGTTCAGCTCCGTCATCCCCTTGTGCTTGGTGCGCTTTTCCACAAGGATCTCCTCCTGCGCAAGCAGCGCGCGGATACGCCCCGCCGCGTCCGCAGGAACCCCGCCGTCATAATCGAGCTCCAGCGCCGCGCGCAGGAACGCCATCTGGCGCACGGGGCGCACTGCAGGGTAGCACTGCAGCACGCGCAGCCCTGCCGGAAGCCCCGTGTTGAGCATGGCGGCAACACCGGTGCCATCGCTGTCCTCCATCGTTTCAAAATCCAGCAGTTCGCACTGGCTCGACTGCCCTACGGGGAGCGGCAGCACGATCGACAGCACGGGATGCGGGTGAAATCCGTTGGAATGGCGTAGCGACAGCCCCGCGCGCGGAAACACGCGCTGGAAGGTGCGCATCACATCAAGGTGCGAAATATAGGACGCCTGATGCTCCTTAACAAAAATCAGTCTCAGCTTAGACATCGCACTTTCCTCCCACCAAACCGTTCGCGCCGCAGGCATTGCAGTGCGTGCGGCAGTCGGGCGTGGTCACGCCCTCGTAGGCGCGCGCATGCTCGCGCTTGAAATATTGCGGCGAGACGCCGGTGGAGATCATGCTCCACGGCAGAATCTCTTCTTCGCTGCGGCGGCGGTTGGCGTAAAAGTGCGGGTCGAGGCCGCATTCCTCAAAAGCTTCCATCCACCGCTCCAGGCGGAAGTAATCCTCCCATGCGCTGAGCGTTTCGCCCTTGCGCCACGCCGCTTCAATCACGCGGCCCAGGCGGCGGTCGCCGCAGGAGATGACCGCTTCCATAAAGCTCGTGGGCGATGGGTGCCAGTTATAGGTCACAGCCTTCGTGCGGATGGCCGCGCGCAGAAGGCTGACGCGGCGCTCGTATTCCTCGATGGGGATCTGCGGCTCCCACTGGAACGCCGTATGCGGCTTTGGAACGAACCACGAGGTCGATACCGTGATGCGCACGCCGCGCGCCTTGTTGCAGGTGCTTTCGCGCCAGACGCGCATCACATCGGCTGCGATATCGGCAATGCCGAGGACGTCCTCGTCCGTCTCCGTCGGCAGGCCGAGCATGAAGTAAAGCTTGACTGCGCTGTATCCCCCGGCAAAGGCGCGGCGGCAGGATTCGAGCAGATCCTCCTCCGTCAGGTTTTTGTTGATCGCATCGCGCAGCCGCTGTGTACCGGCCTCCGGCGCAAAGGTAAGCCCCGTCTTGCGGCTCTTCTGCAGCCGCTCCATCAGCGCCATGGAAAAGTTATCCGCGCGCAGGGAGGGAAGCGAAAGGTTCAGGTGCCTCTGCTGGCAGAATTCTTCCAGATCGTCGCACAGCTTCACAAGCTGCGGGTAGTCGGAGGTGGAAAGAGACGACAACGTCAGTTCCTGATAACCGGAGTCCTCGATCACCTCTCTGGCATACCGCGCCAGCAGCTTTTCCGAGCGGCAGCGCACCGGCCGGTAAACGTATCCCGCCTGGCAGAAGCGGCAGCCGCGGATGCAGCCGCGGAACAGCTCGAGCGCCGGACGGTCCTGCACGATCTCAGTGGAGGGGACAATGGTCTTTGTGGGATAATACGCATCGTCCATGCGCTGCATGATGCGCTTGGTAACCGTTGCAGGCGCGCCGTCGTGCGGTGTGATGGACTTCACCGTGCCGTCATCCTTGTAGTCCACCTCGTAAAGGCTGGGAACATAGACCCCGGGGATCTGCGCCGCGCGCACCAGGAATTCACGCTTGCTCCAACCCTCGCGCCGCGCCCTGCGGTGCAGCTCGATCAGCTCCACATTCATCTCCTCGCCTTCGCCGATCACGGCAAGATCCAGGAATTCGGCGATCGGCTCGCAGTTGTACATGGCCGTTCCGCCTGCGATGACCAGCGGCGTCAGCGCCGCGCGCTCGCTCGCGTGCAGCGGAACGCCCGCAAGGTCCAGCATATTCAGGATGGCCGGAAACGCCATCTCATAGCCGACGGAAAAGGCGATGATGTCAAACGCGCTGATCGGGTCGAACGACTCCAGCGCGTAGAGCGGGATGTGCGCCTTGCGCATTTCCTCCTCCATATCGCCCCAGGGGGCGAAGCAGCGCTCGCACCACACGCCCTCCATGCCGTTCATCACCCCGTACAGGATGCGCATACCAAGGTTCGACATCCCGATCTCATAGGTGTCGGGAAAGCAGAACGCGATGCGGGTATCCACCCTGCTCTTGTCTTTCATAACGGCGTTGAACTCCCCGCCGACATAGCGCGCGGGCTTCTGCACACGGGGCAGGATGCGTTCCAGTCTTTTATCCACGAAAATTCTCCCTCAAGCGAAAATAAAAATAGCCGAAAATGGCGCGCAGCGCCTATTCTCAGCTATTTTACACTCTGACCGCGTTTTTCGCAAGCCTCAGTTGCGGCAGCGCGCCGAAAAGCAGCGCCCAGGCCGCCAGCAGGAAGAACGTTCCCGCGCCCGTTTCCAGCCGCAGCCATATGCTGAAGCCCGCCAGCACAAGCGCGCATACGCCTCCCACAACCGCCGCCACGGCATCGCCGACCAGCGGGCCAAACAGAAACGCGGAGACAAGATACAGCGCGCGCGAACCGTCAAGCGGCGGGATCGGCAGCAGATTGAACGCGCAGAGGATAATGTGCGCTCCGGCAAGAACAAAGCCGTCCTCCCATGCAAAGCGAAGCGCGCAAAGCGCCGCAAGCGTGCCGCAGAGCAGGTTCATCGCAGGCCCTGCAAGCGTTACGGCAAGCTCCCGCCCGTAGGAAAGGCGCCGCACGCCGGCGGCGTGCAGCGAAGCGCCGCGCGCGGAAAGGCGCAGCTGCTCAATGCCGACGCGGAACAGCCGCAGCGCCAGCAAATGCCCGCACTCGTGCAGCGCGGCGGCCAGCAGAACCGAAAGCACAATCAGAAGCGGGCTGACGAACGCGGCGGCCAGCACAAGGAGCCAGAAGCTCCAGGAAACGCGCAGCTTCTTTTCAGGAGACAACATAATAGATGGGATTCAGGTATTCGCTGCCATCGTGTATCTCAAAATGCAGATGCGCGCCGGTGGCGTTGCCGGTCGCGCCGACGGCGGCAATGGTCTCCCCCTTCTTCACGCTCTGCCCCGCGCTCACGCTGACGGCGCTGCAATGCGCATAAAGCGTGGAAAATCCGCCCTCATGGTTGACCGTAACATAAAGCCCAAGGATATTGCTCTCCCCCACCGTACCGACAGCTCCGTCGGCAAAGCAGGCAACGTCCGCGCCCTCTCCGCCCGCGATGTCCACTCCATAGTGAAAGCGTTCCTCCCCATCGTTCGGGTCCTCGCGCCAGCCGAACGGAGAAGTCACCGTGCCGGAAAGCGGGCAGGCGTAGGAAAAACCGAGAACGCGCTGCTCACCCACGGCAAGCGCGGGCAGCTCGCGCTGGGGCGTCAGATCCTGCGCGTCCTGCTCGGCGATCTCCACGCCAAGCGCTTTTCCGGAAACCTCCCGCGCTTCGCCCTCCCCGCCAAGCACTGCCGCATAAGCTTCCGAGAGCGACTCGTTCCAGTCCTGTTCTCCGGAAGCGGCGCGGCCCACGGCGGAAAATGCGGAAACGAAGTCCGCATCGCGCACGAGCCATTGTCCCAGCGTACCGCGCAGCGCGCTCAGATGATCCGGCATGGCAAGCTTCAGCCCGATGAGCGCAACAAACAGCACGCCGCTCACGATGATCTGCCAGACGATACGCGGCTGCGGCGTCTGCGTGCGCGCTCGCGCACGCGCACGCGCCGTCCTTCCCGAAGCGATCCGTTTGCCGCCGCGCCGCCGTTTCACCCGTTCCATTCCGTCAGCCTCCTTCTGCAAAGCGTATGCTTCAGTCTATGTGGACGAGGCCGGAAAAATACCGGCAGGAAAAGGTAGAAAGGACTCCCTGCCGGAGCTATGCGCTCCCCTTGCCTTTCCGTGCGCAGTGTGCTATTCTTTCTTTAAGATCACGTTCTATTTTGCGCGCAGGAGGTACGTCTGTATGAACGACATCAGTCTCAAGCAGCTCGAAGTCTTTGTCGCCGTGGTAGAGTATGGAGGCTTTACGCGCGCAGCGGAGGAGCTGTTTTTCAACCAGTCCACCATCAGCGCGCATATCAGTCTGCTGGAGCAGGCGCTCGGCCAGGAGCTTCTCGTGCGCGGCAGCCGCCGCAGCGTCCGCCTGACGGACGCGGGGGAGCGGGTCTACCCCATCGCCAAGCAGGTGCTGTCCGGCTGCGACGCCCTGCGCGCGCTCTTTGCCGACAGCCGCCCCGCCGCCGGCACGGTGGCGCTGGGCGCTTCCACAATGCCGGGGCAGTACCTGCTGCCGGATTACCTGTCTGCATTCCTGAAAAAAGAGCCGGGCTTCCGCTACACCCTCCGCCGCGGCGACAGCGCCCGGGTGCATGAAATGCTCAAAGGCGGCGAGATCACGCTCGGCTTTGTCGGCGCGGTCAGCGAGCCTGAGCTTGTAGACTACTTTCCCCTTGCGGAGGACAAGCTCGTGCTGGCGGCGCCGAACACGCCGCATTACCGCGCCTTGCTGGAAAAGGGCGTTTACGGGCGTGAGCTGCTCTCCTGCCCCATGATCTCGCGCGAGGCGGGATCCGGCACGGATCGCAGCCTGCAAAACTATCTGCGCAGCATCTCCTTCCCGCCCGAAGCTCTGGACATCGTCGCCCGCGTAGACGATCCCGAGGCGATCAAGCGGATGGTCGCAGGCGGGGTAGGCGTATCGGTCCTGTCGGCGCTGGCCGTAAGGGGAGAAATCGACGGCGGCGCGCTGCTGGCATTTGAGATGGATCGCAGCGCGCTCAAGCGCGATATCTATCTCATTACCCTGCGCACCCGCCGCCTCAGCCCCATGGAGCAGAAGTTTGTCGATTATCTGAAAAGCTGCGCCCGCCGCAGAAAGCGCGGCGCGGCGGAATAGCAAAAGAGGAGGAACGCAGCCCATTGGGCTGCGTTCCTCCTTTCCGGCTGTTCGTTTTTTACTTCTTCAGAAGCCCAAACAGCCCGCGCTTTTCATAAGGCTTTGTGCTGACGGAAAGCACATCGTAGCCTGTTTCACTGATCGCGGCGCGCAGCGCCTGCTCATCAGGCTGCTGTTCGCTGAGGATGACCGTCTCTCCCTTCGCATGAGAGGAGGACACCTTCTTTACGGGAACCGCCCTGCGGACGGCGTCGTTGACGTGCGCTTCACACATGCCGCACATCATACCGCTGATCTTTATCGTGGTTTCAAACATGGAATCGCATCCTTTCCGCCCGCCGGAAGCGGGCGCTGCATCATAAGGGAGGAGAGGCGCGGTCGCCCGCGCCTCTCAGGTTATGTTTGCGGCCCGGAGTGGCATCCGCCGTGCATGGCGCAGTGCGCGCAGTTCCCGCCGCAGGAGCTCTTTCCCGCCTTCTTCTGCCGGATGAGGTAGGTGGAGATAAGGATGACTATGGCAAGTAAAATGGCAGAGACGATGATCGTCGAAAGGTTTGCGGTCAACCAGTTCAACATGAAAGATCACTCCTTTGAGAAAAAACTGATGATAAGCGGTTATCAAACCCTGGCGCTCAGCTTCGTGGCTTCCTGATAGGGCTTGAAGAGCATATAGACGATAGCTGCCAGAACTGCGATGGCGGCGATGAGACCAATGATATTCATCTCGCCCGTAAAGGCCTTGCCGAACTGGTTGATCATCAGGGCGATCGCATAGGCGAAGCCACACTGATAGCCGATGGCGAACCACGTCCACCTGGCGTTGTTCATCTCGCGCTTGATCGCGCCGATGGCCGCGAAGCAGGGAGCGCACAGCAGGTTGAACACGAGGAAGGAATAGCCGCTGATCTGCGTGAAGGCCGCGCCGATCTCGCTCCAACCATCGGGATACAAAATGCCCATGGTACCGACGATGTTCTCCTTGGCGACAAGGCCGGTGATAGAGGCGACAGCCGCCTGCCAGTTGCCCCAGCCGAGAGGCGCAAAGATCCATGCGATGCCTCTGCCGATCCTGGCGAGGATGGAGGCGTCGATCTGCTCTTCAGAGAGCATCTGGAACGTGCCGTCCACCCAGCCAAAGTAGGTGGTGAACCAGACAAAGATGGTGGAGAGCAGGATGATGGTGCCGGCCTTCTTGATGAACGACCAGCCGCGCTCCCACATGGAGCGGAGGACATTGCCGACGGTCGGCCAGTGGTAAGCGGGCAGCTCCATAACGAAGGGAGCCGGGTCGCCGGAGAACATCTTCGTCTTTTTCAGCATAATGCCGGAGATGATGATGGCGGCCATACCGACGAAGTAAGCGGAGGTAGCGACCCATGCGGCGCCGCCGAAGATTGCGCCGGCCACCATGGAGATGAAGGGTACCTTCGCGCCGCAGGGGATGAAGGTCGTGGTCATGATCGTCATGCGGCGGTCGCGCTCGTTTTCAATGGTACGGGAGGCCATGATGCCCGGAATGCCGCAGCCGGTGCCGATGAGCATCGGGATGAAGGACTTGCCGGACAGGCCGAACTTGCGAAAGACACGGTCGAGTACGAAGGCGATACGGGCCATGTAGCCGCAGGCCTCAAGGAAAGCGAGCATCAGGAACAGCACGAGCATCTGCGGCACGAAGCCAAGCACTGCGCCAACGCCGGCGACAATACCGTCGATGATCAGGTTGTGCAGCCACTCGGCAGTGCCTGCGGATTCCAGCGCATTGCCGATCAGAACAGGCACGCCGGGGACCCACACGCCGTAGCCGGCCGGGTCAGGCTCGTCAAAGCCGTTCTCTTCAAAGTAGCTGACGGCGTCCACATAGGTCATGGGGACGGTGGAGTCCTCATCAGCATCCTCGGGAATAGCGGAATAGTAGACGGTCATATCGTTGATGGCGAGCGTCTCCTCGTCCTCAACGCCGATCACTACAGAATCCTCGGCGGGCTGAACGGCCTTCATGTCCGCGAGAGCGGCGTCAGCGTCGAAGCCATCGGCTTCGGTGTCCAGCTCATAGAAGCCGCTCACCGCTTCACCGGCGGCGGTGTAGTTGTCGGCCGCCTCGGTGTACTCGGCGGCGCCGATGCCGAACAGGTGCCAGCCGTCGCCGAACAGGCCGTCGTTCGCCCAGTCGGTCGCGGGCGCGCCCACGCCGACCATGGCGACCCAGTAAACCAGATATATGACGATTGCGAAGATGGGCAGGCCCAGCCAGCGGTTGGTGACGATCTTATCGATTTTATCGGAGGCGGAAAGGCCGCCCTTGTTTTTCTTCTTGTAGCAGCCCTTCATCAGCTGCGCAATGTAAACGTAGCGCTCGTTGGTGATGATGCTCTCGGCATCGTCGTCCAGTTCGGTCTCCGCCGCCTTGATGTCCTCTTCAATGTGATCCATTGTCTCGGCGGGAACCTTGAGCTGCGCAAGCACCTTGTCGTCGCGCTCAAAGATCTTGATGGCGTACCAGCGCTGCTGCTCCTCGGGCAGGCCGTGAACGGCCGCCTCTTCGATATGCGCGATGGCGTGTTCCACCGGGCCGGAGAACGTGTGCATCGGCACGGTCTTAGCGCCGCCTGCCGCGCGGACAGCCGCCTCGGCAGCCTCCATCACGCCGTCGCCCTTGAGGGCGGAGATCTCAACGATCTCGCAGCCAAGCTCGCGGGAAAGCTCCTTGACGTTGATCTCATCGCCATTCTTGCGGACAACGTCCATCATGTTGATGGCGATGACCACGGGAATGCCCAGCTCGGTGAGCTGCGTGGTGAGATACAGGTTGCGCTCGAGGTTCGTGCCGTCGATGATATTCAGGATCGCATCGGGGCGCTCCGTGATCAGGTAGTTACGGGCAACGACTTCCTCCAGCGTATAGGGGGAAAGAGAGTAAATGCCGGGAAGGTCCATGATGATCACATCATCGTGCTTCTTGAGCCTGCCTTCCTTCTTCTCCACGGTAACGCCCGGCCAGTTGCCGACGAACTGGTTGGAGCCGGTCAGCGCGTTGAACAGCGTCGTTTTACCGCAGTTGGGGTTGCCCGCAAGGGCAATTTTGATCTGCTTTTCCATGTTACTGCTCCTTCTGGTTAAGTAACCCTAACCTATGTACAAATAAATTATTCCACTTCGATCATTTCGGTGTCCGCCTTGCGCAGCGACAGCTCATAGCCGCGCACGGTGACCTCCATCGGATCGCCCAGAGGGGCTACCTTACGGACGTAAACCTCGCTGCCTTTGGTGATCCCCATGTCCATGATACGGCGCTTGACTGGACCCTCGCCATGGAGCTTAACGACCTTAACGGTCTCGCCGATCTTGGCTTCACGCAGTGTTTTCATAGTCTCTCTCCTTCTGTTATAAATTATCAGATCATAATTTTCCGTGCCATCTCTTCGCTGATGGCCACGCGGGCTTCCTTGACCTTGACGATCACATTGCCGCCAAGCGAGGAAACAACGCTCACCGTTCCGCCGGCGACAAAGCCCAGATCCTCCAGATGCTTGCGTACCTCGGGGCTGCCCCCGACCCGCAGGATCAGGTTTTCCTCTCCGACATTTGCCAGTGTCAGCGGCATCATTGTTCATTCCTCCCGCTCTTGGTTAGTTCGAGCGAACTTACCGGCCGAAAAAAAGCGGCTCGCGTAATGATCGTTCTTTTCTCTTTGGTTAGTCTCATTTAACTTTCGCTCGAAAGTTTAATCCATCTAACATATTTTGTCAAGTGGTTTTGCGAAATATTTTTTCACCCTTGCATTTTTAGTTAGAGTGTGTTAACCTATGTAGGTATTCTAACGGGAAGTTGGTAAAAACGTCCATGAAAATTCAAAAGGCATCCGAGGACTATCTGGAATCCATGCTGATGATGAAGGAGCAGCGCGGGTATATCCGTTCCGTTGATGTAGCGGAGCATTTGGGCGTAACAAAACCCAGCGTCACCTATGCGACCAAGCGTCTCCGTGAAAACGGCTATATCGAGATGGATCGGGACGGGCTGATCACTCTGACGGATCGCGGCATGGCGATCGCCGCCAAGATGCTCGACCGCCACCACACGCTCACGCAGTTCCTCGTTGCTCTCGGCGTAGACCAGGAAACAGCAGAGGCTGACGCCTGCAAGATCGAACACGACATCAGCCAGCAGACCTACGAAGCGATCTGCGAACACGCAAAGAACAGACGGTGACCGACCGAAAAAAGGGGCTTCACGCAATTCGCGTGAAGCCCCTTTTCATTGATATCCGCAGCCGCGCTCAAAGGTATTTTTCGCGCTCCGCCTGCGGCACGAGCGCGCCGCCCGTCGCCCAGACAATGTGTACAGCGCCGGCAAGCGTCTGCGCAAGCCCGCTCTGCGCAAGGTAATCGGCCATGCCGGAGACCCTGGCCGCACCGATGAATCCGGCGCAGGCGGAAGGCTCGGCAAACAGGTCTTCCGTCTCGTGCAGGGCGCGCAGATAAGAGAAGAGATGCTCGTCGGCAACGGTAAAGCCGCCCTCGACCAGCTGGCGCACCGCCGCCCCTACAAATCCGGACGGACGGCTGACAGCAAGCCCATCCGCCGCAGTCCGGCCGCTCAGGCCGATATCCTGCACGCAGATCTGATCCTGCAGGCCGCTCGAAAGCCCCAGCAGCATACAGGGCGCGTCCAGCGGCTCAACGAAGAACACGCGCACATTGCTGCCAAATTCCTGCTTGAGGCCAAAGCAGATTCCGCCCGGCGCACCGCCGACCCCGCACGGGATGTAAACGATGAGCGGATGCTCTTCGTTCACGGTAATTTCCTGCCGGCGCAGCTGTTCCTTAAGCCGCCGCGCCGCCACGGCGTAACCGAAAAACAGATCGCGCGACTTCTCATCATCCACAAAGTAGCTCATCGGGTCGCGCGCGGCAAGCGCGCGACCTTCCTCCACCGCGCGGGAATAATCGGCGGCGTATTCGCGCACCGTCACGCCTTTTTCCCGCAGCAGGTCCTTCTTCCACTGCTTCGCCTCCGCGCTCATGTGTACCGTGACACGATAGCCGAGCGCCGCGCCCATGATGCCGATGCTCAGCCCCAGATTGCCGGTGGACCCGACGTGGAGCTGGTAGCGGGAGAAGAAGTCGCGGAAGGTGTGCGCGGCAAAAACGCTGTAATCATCGCGCAGCTCCACCAGGTGCTGCGCCAGCGCCAGATCCTCCGTGTGCTTGAGAACCTCATAGCATCCGCCGCGCGCCTTCACGCTGCCGGCTACGGCAAGGTCGCAGTCGCGCTTAAGGAAAAGGCGGCCCTCGATCCCTGCATTCTCTTTTTCGTTCAGCCATGCGCGCATGGCCGGGATCTCCGTGAGCGGAGACTCGATGATGCCGCGCTCCTCCGCCGTTTCCGGAAACGCCTTTTTGATGAAGGGGGCAAAGCGCTCAAGACGGGCTTCCGCATCATCCACATCCGCGCGCGTAAACGGAAGCGCGGTAAGCGCCTGCGCGGCGTCCAGCCTGTCCGGATTGATCCACGCGCTCTCGCGCCGCAGCTGCATCTCCCTTACGAATTCCTTGTTGTTCAGCATTGCTTTTCCTCCTGTTCTTCCGTAATGTATTGCTGTGTGCCACGGTAAATACGCACCGTGCGTTCACGGTAAAGCTCCATAACGGCGCGCGCCAGCAGCGCTGGGTCGTGGCGGGCGTAGCCGCCCGCGCCGGAAAGCAGCGGATATTCCGCAAGCGCAATGCCAAGGGCGGCAATGCGTTCCCGGTCGATGTGCAGAAGCTCTGCATCCTCGGCGCTGTAGCGCGCGGCGATCTCCTGCGGGAGCGGGGCGCTGTTGGCAAGGCAGAGGTCGATCAGGCCGCTGCAGCCGTGGCGCAGCAGCGCCTCCAGATGGTCGGCCGCGGTATAGCCCTCGGTTTCGCCGTCCTGCGTCATGATATTGCAGATATAAAAGGTCTGCGCGCGGGAAGCGCAGATCGCGTCCGCCACGCCGTCCACCAGAAGATTGGGGATCACACTGGTATAAAGGCTGCCGGGGCCAAGCAGGATGAGGTCCGCCTCTCCGATCGCACGCAGCGCGTCCGGCAGCGCCTTGGGATGCTCCGGCAGCAGCCGGACATGGTGGATGCGGCAGTCCTGCTGTTTTTTTGCGCTGAAGATGCTCGATTCGCCCACCACGCGCGCGCCGTTTTCAAAGATAGCCTCCAGCTGCACGTCCGCATTCGTCACCGGCAGCACGCGCCCGGAGATCGCCAGCACCTGCCCCATCATGGCGACCGCCTCCTCGAAGCTGCCCGCCATGCCGTTGAGCGCGGCAAGCAGAAGATTGCCGAACGACTGCCCGCGCAGCAGCCCCTCGGGAAAGCGGTAGTCTAGCAGCTTTTCCATCACCGGCTCGGTATTCGCAAGCGCCTGCATACACTGGCGCACATCGCCCGGCGGCAGAATGCCCATATCGCGGCGCAGCACGCCGCTCCCTCCGCCATCGTCTGCTACCGTCACGACCGCCGTAAGCCGGTCTGTATATTTTTTCAGTCCGCGCAGCATAGTGGAGAGGCCTGTTCCGCCGCCTATGGCAACGATCGCCGGCCCGCCGGCGCCATGTGCCGTGTCCAGAGCTTTATATATCATAAGGTTTCCCCTCAAAAAGCAAAAATGCACAAATACGATTGCATTATAGCAAGGCTTCCTGTAAAATGGAATTGTCAAAAGATACAACTTTTTTCATCTTTTCAGGAGGTTTGTGATAATGCTATTCAAAGATTTCCACGGCCTGCAGCTCTCCGCGCTCGGTCTGGGCTGTATGCGCTTTCCCACGCTGGACGGCGACGACGGGCAGATCGATGAGGCGAAGGCCTCCGAGATCGTCCGCTGCGCGATGGAAGCGGGCGTAAACTATTATGACACGGCGTGGGCTTACCACAAGGGGCAGTCCGAGCCGCTGATGGGCCGCATTCTCAGCGCCTATCCGCGCGAAAGCTTCTGCCTTGCCAGCAAGTTCCCCGGCTACAGCGCGGAAAACCTTGCCAGAAAGGAAGAGATCTTCGCCGCGCAGCTCGAACGCTGCCGCACGGAGTATTTCGATTTTTATCTTTTCCACAACGTCAGCAACGATAACATCGGCGCTTACCTTGACCCAAAATACGGTATTATCGACTTTCTGCGCGCGCAGAAGCGCGCAGGCCGCATCCGTCACCTCGGCTTCTCCACGCACGGCAGCCTTGAAACGGTCATGCGTTTTCTCGCGGCGTTCCCCGAGGCGGAGTTCTGCCAGATCCAGCTCAACTACATGGACTGGACCTTCCAGCGCGCGAAGGACAAGGTCGCGCTCCTGCGCGAGCGCGGCATTCCCATCTGGGTAATGGAGCCGGTGCGCGGCGGCCGGCTTGCCGCGCTGGACGATTCCCTTGCAGCCAGGCTCCGCGCGCTGCGGCCCGAAGAAAGCATTCCCGCGTGGGCGTTCCGCTTCCTGCAGGGAATCGATGGGATCGGCATGGTGCTTTCCGGAATGTCGGACCTTGACCAGCTGCGCGGCAATATCGCCACCATGTCGGAAAGCCGTCCGCTTTCCGCGCAGGAGTGCGAAACGCTGCTCAACGTTGCGCAGGAGCTGTGCCGCCGCACCGCCGTACCCTGCACCGCCTGCCACTATTGCGTGGAAAAATGCCCGCAGAATCTGGATATTCCGGCGCTGCTCGCGCTGTTCAACGCGCAGCTCAACGGCGAAGACGCCGCGCAGCGCATCGCCGCCCTGCCGGAGGACAGGCGGCCGCAGTCCTGCCGCGCTTGCCGCAGCTGCGAAAAGGTATGCCCGCAGGGCATCCGGATCTCGGCGGCGCTGGGACAGTTTTCTCACCTGCTGCACGGCTGAGCAGTTGTCAACCGCGCCGGTTTGTGATATGATCGGCGCAGCGACATTTCGCAAGGAGACCGTTATCATGGACAAGACCGAGATCCGCCGCCAGGCGGAGGAACTGAACGAAAAGAACGCATTTTCATTTTACAATCACATCGAACCCGAGCGCGTAGAAACGGATCACGCCGTTTTCCGGCTCGAGATCCGCCCCGAGAGCAAAAATCCCTACGGCGTGGTACACGGCAGCGCTATCTACACCATGGCTGATAACGCCACCGGCTACGCCGCCCACACCGATGGGCGCTTTTATGTTACGCAGACCAGCTCCATGCATTTTCTGCGCAACCAGACACACGGCGTGGTTCGCGCCGATGCGCGCGTGCGGCACCGCGGCAAGTCCACCTGCCTTGTGGACGTGGACATCCTTGGCGAGGACGGGCGGCTGCTGGCTACCGGCGAATTCACCTATTTCTGCGTCGATCCCGCCGTAATGGCGCAGAAAGCCGCACAGGAATAAGGAGGAGCGCATCATGCCGCTGGCACTGCTGTACAACCTGAACGACCGGAGCAAGCTTCAGGCGCTCCGCTTCGCGTTTGTCAAGCTGGGGATCCGGGGACGAACGGTCGCTCCCCCGGAATACGGGCATCCGATTGGCTGGCTGTGCGGACTTGAGGGCTACTCTCCCGCTCCGCAGCCCGCCGAAGGCAGCTTTTCCGATGAAATGCTCGTACTCTGCGGCCTTTCCGCACCGCAGCTCGATGCTTTGCTGAACACGCTGCGTCTCGGGCATACCGGCATTGCGCTCAAAGCCGTGGTGACGGAAGAAAACGCGGCATGGACATCGCTGCGCCTGCACGATGAGATCCGGCGGGAGCATGAAGCCATGCGGGAAATGCGCGCGCCAAAGGGCGGCAGGCGGCCTCCCCGCCGCAAGTAGTTTTTCCGCCCGCGCGCGGATGCAATAAAACGGCAGCCCCTGAAATCAAATGATTTCAGGGGCTGCTTTTTTTACCGGTTAAACGCGCCGGCCGCAGGTTTCTCTGCGGCGGCATTCCCTTTTCGCTTCATCGGATCAGTCTCCATGCCCGCCGGAATTGACCCACGCTCCATACAAAGAGCGGGACAGATCGCCAAAGTATTCCGCAAAACCCATAACAAGCTGGTACTTGTCCGAGTCATGCTTCCGTGCGGAATTCCTCACTCCATACTTTCCAGATACTGGAGCGCCTGCAAATACTGCCCGTATTTTCCGGGCCGCGCGCCGTTCAGCCGCCGGGCATCCAGGTTATGCCGGAGGTCTGCCATCTTGACTTTTCGGGCAATGGGGTCTTTCGCCAGCTCCCTGACGTAATCCATATAAGCAACGCCTTCCGTATGCGTCAGCAGGCGGAGCGCGCGGACAACGGTTTCCGGAAAGCCGAAGCGCGCCAGACCGTCGAATGAGTACCGGCCGCCGTGATCCTCCACCACATCATGCAGCAGCGCCGCGCAGGCGGATTCTTCATCGTCCATCTGCACAGCCAGGTAAAAAGGATGGAACGCATAGGGGTATCCGCCCTTATCCACATCCTCCCTGTGTGCGTCATACATGATCCAGCACGCTTTTCTGACAAGCTCGGAATAGTACATCTACACCCGCTCCTTTCACTTCCGCCGGAAGCCTTACGCGCCCAGAAGGCTTTGGTCAAAGGCAACCAGCGCTTCGTTGATCGCAAAAATATCGTACCTCTGCCGTTCGATGAAATACTCAATAATAACATCGAACTTACTGCTGGCGCTGAGCGCATAGCCCGCGCGGGAAATCAGATCCTTCGTCTCATCCAGATCCAGCTCCAGCGCGATGGCAGAGGCGATCAGCGGAAACGCCACTGTCTCGCAGCCGTGTTCCTCGGCCAGCAGCCCCGGCCCTGCCGCGCGATGGATGCAGCCGTCCACGCCGCCTCCGCCGAGCAGAGAGGGGTTTGCCGCGTTGACAGACTGTCTCAGCGGCTTTACCGTAGTTAAGACCTTCAAGGCGGAAAAAGAGATCTTTCAGCTTTTCGCGCAGGGAAGGCCTATGCGGTCGTCGGCGGCAGCGGCAGCGGAAAATCCACGTTGCTGCACCTGCTGATGGCAGGTTCGCCGGATTATCGCGGCAGCATTCTGGTGGACGACGCCGAGCTGCGGGATATCGCGCCCGAGTCCCTGTATGAGATCATGTCGGTGATCCAGCAGGCTGAAGCAATCTGCAGTCCTGCTGGCGGACGAGGTGACGGCAGCTCTTGACGCGGAAACGGCCCATCAGGTCTCCAGCGATATTCTGGATCTGTCCGGCATAACCCGCATCGTCATAACACATACGCTGGACGAAGCGCTGCTTCGCCGCTATGACGGCATCCTTGTTCTGAAAAACGGAACGATCGCAGAATCCGGAAGCTTTGACGCCCTGATGGCGCAGAAGGGTTACTTCTACGCACTGTTTACCGTATCGCAGTAAAAGGCGGCGCCGACGTCTCCGCATTCTCTCCGTAAGCCGCTTTCCCGGAATCGTCCGAAAAACAGGCTTTCTGCGAAAAACCACCCTGCTTATAAAGCGCAATGGTTCACGCCCCCCGGCGGCCCGCTCTTTTTCGCCGTGCCGATTTCCCCCATGGAGCGGTTTGCGGAAATCAACAGGATCTGATATGTCATGGCGGCGATTGCGCCGACTGTTTCAGGCGCAACATTTTTCAGGGATTCTCCCACAAGTCCCAGCATGCAGGAAGACGTGACCGCAGCGGAAGCGGAACGACTCCGCCCCATTCTCCTTCAAATCATTCTGGGCGGCATTTCCCAGCCGAAGTGATCGGTGTGCAGCAGATGATGCGATTTTTCGCCCAGCGGCGCGCCAAGATAGTCCTGATAAAGGGCCTTGACGTCCGGATTCTCATGCGAGAAGCGCAGCAGCGTGCCGCGGTCGAGCCGCCAGAGGATCTCGCCGCGCTCCTGCGCAAGCTCCGCGCCGTCGCGGATCGGCTGGCCGCCGCCGCCCGCGCACCCGCCCGGGCAGGCCATGACCTCCACAAAATCGTATTGCGCCTCGCCGCGCTGCACGGCTTCAATCAGCTTGCGCGCGCTGCCAAGCGAGCTGACCACCGCCACGCGCACATCGCCCGCGCCGGGAATGGAGAACACCGCTTCTTTCCACCCGTCCATGCCGCGCACGGCGGTGAAGGCATCGGGGTCCGGGTTTTTCCCGGTGACAAGATAATACGCCGAGCGCAGCGCGGCGTCCATCACGCCGCCCGTTGCGCCAAAGACGACCGCCGCGCCGGTGGAAGCGCCGAGCGGGCTGTCAAATTCCTCCTCCGGCAGATATGCCGGCTCAATGTGGTTCGCGCGCATCATGATGTTCAGCTCGCGCGTGGTGATGCTCACATCTACCTCGGGATCGCCCTGATCGTCCCGCATCGTCGGCAGCGCGCATTCGCTTTTCTTGGATACGCACGGCATCACGGACACCACAAACAGGCGCTTTGCGTCAATGCCCGTCTTTTCGGCAAAGTAGCTCTTGACGACCGCGCCGAGCATCTGCTGGGGCGATTTGGCCGTGGAAAGGTTCGCCGTCAGCTCCGGATATTGAGATTTCAAAAACCGCACCCAGCCCGGGCAGCAGGAGGTGAACATCGGCCACTGGTACTGCTCCCTGTGCGTAAAGCGCTCAACAAACTCGCTGCCCTCCTCCATGATGGTAAGGTCGGCGGCAAAGTCGGTGTCGAACACATAGTCGAAGCCCAGCTCGCGCAGCGCCGCCGCCATGCGCTTCGGCGTTGCAAACGCGCTGTCCAGCCCAAATTGCTCCGCCCATGCCGCACGCACGGCGGGCGCGACCTGCACCACCGTCACAACGCCCGGATCGTCGATCGCGTCATAGACCCGGCCCGTATCGTCGCGCTCGCGCAGCGCCGCCGTTGGGCAGTGGGTAATGCACTGGCCGCAGTAAGTGCATTCCGTATCCTGAATGCGGCGGTTATACGACGCATCCACCACCACGCGCGAACCGGTGCCGAGCAGATCCCATATCTTCACCGTCTGCACCTTGTCGCACACCTGGATGCAGCGCAGGCACTGCACGCATTTGTCGTTTTCGCGGATGAGCGGCGTGGTGTAGTCCACAGCCTCGCGCCGCAGCTTTTTGGGAAAATGCGTCCCGCGCATATTAAAGTCGGTCGCAAGCGTCTGGAGCGTGCAGTTGCCGCTGCGCGTACAGTTGGTGCAGGAGGTATCATGGTGCGAGAGGATCAGCCGCAGATTCATGCGGCGCGCCTCGCGCGCCTTGGCGCTGTTGGTGAAAACGACCATACCGTCCGCCACCACATTGTCGCAGGCGGGAACCAGGCGTTCCATGCCCTTCACCTCCACGCAGCAGAGGCGGCAGGCTGCGATCTCATTGAGATCCTTCAGGTAGCACAGCGTGGGGATATGGATATTGAGCCTGCGCGCCGCTTCGAGGATCGTGGTATCCTCCGGCACAGTAACGCTTTTATGATCGATGGTCAGCGTAACATTCTTTACCATTTTCCCTTCCTCCCTCCGCGGAACACGCCGTAGCCAAAATGATCGCAGCGCAGGCAGCGCGACGCCTCGGCATACGCCTCCTCATCGGTGAACCCGCATTCGATGCACTTGAAGTCGTGCTTGCGCTCGCCCGCCTCGCGCTCGGTGGTGTTGATGCGCCCGTGCGGCGGCTTGTTGTTCAGCCGCGGCGTGGGAACCTCCACGCCCGGGTCGATCTCGTGGTGGAAGCCAAAATATTCGTCGATATTCGCTGCGGCGACCTTGCCCGCCGCAATGGCGCGGATCACGGTCGCAGGGCCGGTCACGCAGTCGCCGCCGGCAAAGACGCCGTCCATATTGTCGATCTGCCCGCTGGCCTCGGCAACAAACGCGCCGCGCTTGATGGCGATCTTGCTCTGCTCAAAGCCGTGGGTCTCCACGCCCTGGCCGATCGCCACAACGATCACATCCGCTGCAATACGCCTTTCGCTGCGCTTTGCCTGCTCGGGCGCGGGGCGGCCCTTTTTGTCCATCTCGCCGATGATCTGCGGCTGCGTCCACAGCGCGGCTGCGCGGCCGTTCCTGTCGGTCTCGATACGCACGGGGGCCTGCAGCGTTACCAGCTCCACGCCTTCGGCGACCGCGCCTTCAACCTCTTCTGGCAGCGCCGTCATATCTTCCTGGCGGCGGCGGTAAACGCAGCTGACCTTGCGCGCGCCAAGGCGCACCGCGCTGCGGCAGACATCCATGGCTACATTGCCGCCGCCGATGACCACGATCTCCTTGCCCTGGAAGTCCGGCATATGGTCGTCGCCGATCTCGCGCAGCATCTCCACAGCGGAGATCACGCCGTCCGCGTCCTCGCCCTCGATGCCGGTCTTCTTGTCCGTATGCGCGCCCAGCGCGATATAAAGCGCATCGTGCCGCTGGCGCAGGTCGTCAAAGGTCGCATCGTCGCCCACGTTGAAGTTCACCCTCGCTTCGATCCCGATAGAAAGCATTGAGGCGATCTCCGCGTCAAGGATCTCGCGCGGCAGACGGTAGGCGGGAATGCCGTAGCGCAGCATACCGCCGAGCTTCGCCCGCTTTTCATACACCGTGACCTTGTGTCCCATCAGCGCAAGGTAATAGGCGGCGGAAAGCCCGCTTGGGCCGCCGCCCACGACGCCCACGGTCTTCCCCGTCGGCTCGGCGCAGTCCGGATGCGGCACATAGCCCGCGTTGTCCACCGCGTATCGCTTGAGGCCGCGGATGTTCACCGCATCGTCGATCATATTGCGGCGGCAGCGCGCCTCGCAGGGATGCTCGCAGATGTAGGCGCAGGCGGAGGGGAAGGGATTGTCCTTGCGGATCAGGCGGATCGCATCGGCATAGCGGCCATATTTGATCAGCACCAGATAGCCCGGGATATCCACGCCCGCAGGGCAGAGCGCCACGCACGGCACAGGGTTCTGCATTCCGCCCAGGCAGCGATGACGCAGGATATGCTCCTCATAATCGTCGCGGAAGCCCTGAAGCCCATCGAGGATGAGCCGCGCCGCGTCGCGGCCAATGGCGCAGTCAGCGCTGTTGACGATCACGCGCGCCATCCGTTCGATCACGCTGATGGTCTCCAGCGTGGCCGTGCCGTTAAGCACCTGTTCCATCAGGGAGGAAAGCTGCCCCAGCCCAATGCGGCAGGGTACGCACTTTCCGCAGGTCTGCGCATGGCACAGATCGAGAAAGCTCTTCGCAAGGTCCACCGGACACAGCCCCGGAGGGCTGGCGGCAATGCGCCGCTCCACATCGCGGTACAGCCCGTCGATCACGGTCTGTGCGCGGGAGGGCGTCATGATATCAAGTCTTGACACTGCACTGTCTCCTTTCGCTGCATACGAAGCGTTCTATAAATAGACAACGTCAATAATAAACCACTGCGAAAATTTTTTCAATAGGCAAAATGCAGAATTCGTCATTTTTATGCAGTGCAGCAGGAAGGGCCTATGCCGCCGCGCTCCCTTAACGTCCCCTTTACAACCGGCAGGGTAAACTGATATACTAAGAATACCGAAAGGAGCTGGATCCATGGAAAATCTGTCCGAGTTTTTGTCGTTCTCGCTCGGCGGCTACAGCGTGAGCCGCATTCTCTCCGCCCTGCTTACGTTTTTTGTCTGTCTGATCGCCGTCCGGCTCGCGATGAAGCTGCTCTCCCGGCTGCTTGGCCGCTCACAGCGTCTGAGCGAGCGGCTGTGCAAGCTCATTCTCAACGCCTTCAAGGCGCTGCTGTATCTGCTCACGATCCTCGTCACCGCCGAGGCGCTGGGGGTGAACACCGCCTCGCTCACAGCGATCATGTCGGTGCTGACGCTGGGCGTTACGCTGGCGGCCGAGGATATTCTTGGCAATGTCGCCGGCGGGCTGGTGATCCTCTTTTCCCATCCATTCTCTCCCGGCGATGAGATCGAAGTGAGCGGCACGGCCGGCGTTGTGCGCGAGATCGCCCTGACGCACACGAAGATCGAAACCTTTGACGGGCAGCTCGTTCTGCAGCCCAACCGCGAGATGTCCAGCTCCAAGATCGTCAATTTCTCCGCACTCGGCCGCCGCCGCATTGTCTATAAGGTAACCGCCTCCTACGATGCGCCGTCCGACGCCGTCAAGGCCGCCTGCATGGATGCCGTTTCCGCTTTTCCCGCCGTGCTGAAGACTCCCGCGCCCAGCGTCTATCTTTCCAGCTACGGCGCAAGCGCCATTGAATACACCCTCCGCTGCTGGACGGCGACCGCAGACTACTGGCCCACCTATTTCAAGCTGTATGAAACGCTGCGCGAGACTTTTTCCGCACACGGCGTGCAAATGACCTACGACCACCTGAATGTTCATCTGGTCCCGGAGGAACGCCATGAAGATCAAAGTTGTTGATATGACCTATGAGGAAGCGCTTGCCCAGCCGCAGCAGCAGCACCGGCCGCCGAAGCGGCCCTCGCTGCTGTTCCGCACGCTCCTGCGCGCCGTTTCCGCGCCCGATCTGCTCGCCACGCATTTTCACTGCAAAAAGGTCGGCATGGAACAGCTCGGCCGCGACGAACCCTGCCTTTTCCTGATGAACCACTCCTGCTTTCTCGACCTGAAGATCGCCGCATCGGTGCTGTATCCCCGTCCGTTCAACATCGTCTGCACGTCGGACGGTTTTGTCGGCAAGGAGTCGCTGATGCGCAGCCTCGGCTGCATCCCCACGCGCAAGTTCTGCTCCGATGCTGCGCTCGTGCGCGATATGCTCTACGCTGTGCGCAAGCTGAAGTCCTCCGTGCTGCTCTACCCCGAGGCGAGCTACAGCTTCGACGGCACGGCTACGCCGCTGCCCGAAAGCATCGGCAAATGCGTCAAGGCGTTGGGTGTTCCGGTCGTGATGATCCGCACCTACGGTGCGTTTGCGCGCGACCCGCTTTACAATGGTCTGCAAACCCGCCGCGTGCGCGTTTCTGCGGAAATGCGCTATCTGCTCTCCCCGTCCGAGATCGAACGCAAGCGCGCGGACGAGATCAACGCGCTGCTTTTTGAAGCGTTCCATTTCGACAACTTCCGCTGGCAGCAGGAAAACGGCGTCTCTGTTGACGAGCCGTTCCGCGCCGACGGGCTCAACCGCGTGCTTTACAAATGCCCCCACTGTCTTACTGAGGGCGAAATGGAAGGAAAAGGCGCCACGCTTGTCTGCCATCACTGCGGAAGGGAATACCGCCTGACGGAGCTGGGACGCCTTGAATGCACGAACGGCGAAGCCGCTTTTACCCATGTGCCGGACTGGTACGCCTGGGAGCGCCAATGCGTGCGCGAGGAACTGGAAAACGGCAGCTACCGCCTTGATATTCCTGTGCGCATCTGCATGATGGTCAACACGCGCCAGATCTGCCGCGTGGGCGAGGGGCGGCTGCACCACGACGCAAACGGTTTCCGTCTGACCGGCTGCGGCGGCAAGCTCGATTATTATCAGAAGCCGGAATCCTCCTACAGCCTGTACGCCGATTATTACTGGTATGAAATCGGCGATATGCTCTGCATCGGCGGCCGCGATGCGCTGTATTACTGCTTCCCGCTCGAGGGCGGCGATGTGGTGGCCAAGACGCGGCTTGCCGCCGAGGAGCTTTATAAGCTCAGGCGCGCCGCCAGGGCGCGGGGCGTAATGCAGCGCGACAGCGCGGCTTCCGTCCCTGCGCCGCACAGGGATTGACCCGGCGGCCTTTGGCCGTCGGAATTCTCAAGCGCTTTGCGCATCAAAGCCTTTGAGCGACTTCTTCTCCTCGCGGAGAAACACAATGACGCTCAGCAGGAACGGGAAAAAATACGTTGCCACGCGATACAGCACCAGCGCCGCAGACGCTGCGTCTGCGGTCTGTGAAAAAAGCAGCAGAAACGCAAATTCCACCGGTCCTACGCCCGCCACGTTCGGCAGCGCGCTCGTAATCAGCAGCATGACTGACGCAAGCAGCTGCGCCTGTGCAAACGTGAGCGCCGTGCAACCTATGAGCCGCAGGCTCACATAGGGGATGGAATACAGCACAAACAGCTTTGCCATGCTCACCGCCAGTCCCTGCGCGCAGTTCGCCGGCACGAGCAGCACCTTCTTCGCCTCAGCGTTCAGGCGCGTCAGGCTCTCCCCCCAGCGCGTGCGCCGCCCGCTCCACTTTGGGGTGCCGGGCAGCGCGTTCAGAAGGCGCAGCGCCAGCGCCAGCACCCAGTCGCAGGTATAAAGCAGCGTGAGCGCGGCCACGATCAGCGCACCCACGCCATAGCCGATGCTGATATAGCGCGCCAGCCCGTCCGCGCTTCCGCGCAGCCACCCGCCGCCAAGCAGGAGCGTCAGCGTTGCATACAGCAGCACCGACGCTTTATGCAGCACATACTCGCTCGCCATAATGCCCACGCTGGCGCCCGCATCCAGTCCGCGCTGGAACAGATAAAAGCCCTGCATCGGCAGCGTTGCCGCGCCCATCGTTGCAATATTGCCGAACACGCCGAGGAAGGTCAGATCCAGCGCATTGCGCAGCGTAATATCCGGCTTTCTGCGCCGCAGCAGCACCAGTCCCACCGCAGCTTCCATCGTCTCGTAGACAAAACCCATCGCCAGCAGCGCCAGAACGCCCCGCAGCGGCACGGCGCGCAGATGCTCCGCGATCTCCGGCAGAGCATCGCGGAACACAAGGATGAACGCGCCGAAGATCAGCGCCAGCGTTGCCGCGCTGATCCAATAGGTTTGTTTCCGTTTCGCACCCATACCTGCATCTCCCCTTCCGCTGAATAGTTCATTTTAATCCATCCTCTGCCGGATGAAAACTGACAAACTGCGATCAGCGCACAAAGTGTTAAGATTCCGTTCGGGCTTTTCCCCGTTTTTCCTTGCAACTTCTGCCAGAATACGGTATACTGGTAAACAATCTGCTGGAAAGAGAGGGACGATACCATGGCGCTTCGCACCAAAAACGCGATCCGCCGCAGCTTTATGGAGCTGCTGGCCGAGCGCCCGTTCGACAAGATCTCCGTACGCGACATTGCTGAGCGGAGCGAGGTCACACGGAATACGTTCTATTACTACTATACCGATATTTACGCACTGGCGGAGGACGTGTTTGAATCTGAGATCGAAAAGATCTCCGGCGGCGCCAGGGAATACGATTCCTGGCAGAAGGCGTTCCTCGCGGCCATTTCCTTCGCCTCGCAGAACAGGCGCGCCATCCTGCACCTTTACGATTCCGCCCACCGCAGCATCCTTGAGCGCTACTACCACAAAACCATTCTTGCCGGCATACTCTCCTATGTACAGAAAGAGGCCGAGGGACTCGACATCAGCGAGAGCAAGGTCCTCGCCCTCGCGCGCTTTTATACCGCCGCCCTCACCGGGCTGACGGCCGACTGGCTGCGCAACGGCATGAAGGGCGAGCCGGACGCTTTCCTCGCCGATCTCGGCGATATGCTCGACGGCAACATCCGCGCCTCTCTTGAGCGCGGCGCGCAGCGCAGATAAAGGCAGTCCCAACCCGCAGGAGCCGGAGGCGATCTCTCCGGCTCCTGCTTTTTGCTGCGCCGGGCGAAATTTAACACATTATTTATCGTTTGCCCCTGTTCAGCACAGCGTTTTTTTGATAAACTGGAAAGGAAATATCTGAAAAGGAGTGAGCTTTTGTATCAGAAGCAAATATTGCTGGAAAAGCTGAAGGAGGCCGCCGCTTCCGTGCTGCCCATCAGTCTGATCGTGATGGCGATCTGCTTTATCCTCGTGCCGGTGGACACGGGACTGATGCTTTCGTTTGTGCTGGCCACCGCCATGCTGATTTTGGGCATGGGGCTGTTCACGCTGGGTGCGGAGATGTCCATGACCCGCATCGGCAACTATATGGGTTCCAAGCTGACCAAATCGCGCAAGCTGCCGCTCATTCTGTTTGTCAGCTTTGCGCTGGGCGTTGCCATCACGGTCGCAGAGCCTGACCTACAGGTTCTTGCCGCCAATGTGCCGGATATCGACTCGGCCGCTCTCATCCTTACGGTTTCTGTCGGCGTTGGCTTCTTCCTGATGCTGTGCATGGTGCGCATTCTCTTTTCGATCTCACTGCGTACCATGCTCATTGTATTTTACGCCTTCGTCTTTGCTGCGGCGTTTTTGTCGGATGAGAGCATCCTCTCCGTCGCGTTCGACTCCGGCGGCGTGACGACGGGTCCGATGACCGTTCCGTTCATCATGGCGCTGGGCGTTGGCGTTGCCTCCATCCGAAGCGATGAGAATGCCAAGGCGGACAGCTTTGGCCTTGTCGGCCTGTGTTCCATCGGCCCCATCCTCTCCGTGCTGCTGCTCGGCGCGATCTACCAGTCGCAGCCCAGCGCATCGGAAGGCGCCTCCGCCGCCGGCATCGCCACCACCGTAGAGCTTGGCAGAGGGTATCTCCGCGCCCTGCCAGACTACCTCTGGGAGGTCACGGTCGCGCTGCTGCCGATCTTTGTCTTTTTCCTTATCTTTCAGGTCGTCTCGCTCCGGCTGAGAAAGCTCCCGTTCCTGCGCATCATCGTCGGAATCCTTTACACCTATGTGGGACTTGTGCTGTTCCTCACGGGCGTAAACGTCGGCTTCTCGCCGCTCGGCTATGCGCTCGGCGCAGCGCTGTCGGAGGACTGGAAGCTGTGGCTGCTTGCTCCGCTCGCCATGCTCATGGGCTGGTTCATCATCAACGCCGAGCCTGCTGTACATATCCTCAACAAGCAGGTCGAGGAGCTGAGCGCGGGTGCGATCTCGGCCAGAGCCATGGGGATGAGCCTTTCCATCGCGGTGTCCGCCGCCGGCGGGCTTGCGATGCTGCGCGTGATCTCCGGCATTTCCATTCTGTATTTTCTTGTTCCCGGCTATGTGATCGCACTGGCGCTGAGCTTTTTCGTGCCGCGCACCTTTACCGCCATCGCGTTCGACTCCGGCGGCGTTGCCTCCGGACCGCTGACGGCGACCTTCATGCTTCCCTTTGCCATGGGTGCGTGTGAGGCGCTCGGCGGCAGCGTGATGACCGATGCCTTCGGGCTTGTCGCGCTGGTGGCCATGATGCCGCTGATCACCGTGCAGGTGATGGGGGCGATCTATGTCGTCAAATCCCGCCGCACCGCAGGGGAAAGCGCGCTGCCCGATTTCGGCGACAACGAGATCATCGAACTGTGGGAGGCATGTTGACATGGAGCTTTATTATGTGGTCGCCATTACCGATCATGACCGCGGCGAGGCGATGAACGCGCTCTACCGCGCCGCCGGTCTCCATATGATCCTCGGCACGCCGGGGCGCGGCACCGCCAAAAGCGAGCATCTGGCCGTCTACGGGCTGGACGCAACGGAAAAGTACGTTGTCGGCGCCGTTGCAAGCGCGCAGGAGGCGGAATCGCTCCTGCGCTCCGCCAAGCGCAAGCTGTTCATCGACATTCCGGGCAACGGCGTGATGCTGACGGTACCGCTCAAAAGCGTTGCCGGCGGCAGGACGCTCGCCTATCTCACCGACAGTCAGAAAGCAGGAGGTATTCCAAGCATGGATTTTGAATATGAACTGATCGTCGTTATTCTCAACGAAGGCTATTCCGACCTCGTGATGGACGCGGCGCGCGCCGCCGGCGCGGGCGGCGGCACGGTGCTGCACGCCAAGGGAACCGGCGGCACACGCGGGGAAAAATTCTTCAGCGTCAGCCTTGCCGATGAAAAGGATATGATCTACATCATCGCCCACCGGGACGAAAAGGCCGCCATCATGCGCTCGATCAACGAGCAGGCCGGCCCCGGCAGCCGGGCGGGTGCGATCTGCTTCTCGCTGCCGATCTCCTCGGTCGCCGGTCTTCGCGCGCGCGAAGACGCCTGAATGCAGAGAATCATCCAAAATACCGCCGTCCGGCAGGACGGCGGTATTTTTTTGCTGTTCAGCGGCTCACGCGCGCTTTTCCGCGCGGGCGAGCGCTGCGATATCGCCCACCCCGTCAAGCACGATACCGGGCCGGTAGGCATACGTTCTGAGCGTTTCGCGCGTGGAAACGCCGGAAAGCACCAGCACCGTGGACATCCCGCTTTCCATACCGGAGATGACGTCGGTGTCCATACGGTCGCCCACCATCACCGCCTCGGCGGAATGACAGTTCAGCATCTTCAGGCCCGTGCGCATCATCAGCGGATTCGGCTTGCCGCAGAAATACGCCTGCTTCCCCGTCGCCATTTCAATGGGAGCGATGAGCGCACGGCAGGCCGGCGCAATACCGTTTTCAATCGGGCCGGAAACATCGGAATTTGCCCCGATGAGCTTTGCGCCCTGCATCACAAGGTTCGTTGCTTTCGTCAGCGTATCAAGCGAGTAAGACCTGCCCTCGCCCACGACCACATAATCGGGATTCACATCGTTCATCGTGATCCCTGCATCGTAGAGCGCGTTCAAAAGCCCGGCCTCACCGATGGCAAACACCGAGCAGCCCGGCGCCTGCTCGCGCAGGAACGCCGCCGTTGCCAGCGCGCTTGTGTAAAAGTGTTCCTCCGGCACGTCGAGTCCCATGCGGGCAAGCTTCTGGTTCAGCTCGCGCGGCGTATAGCCGCTGTTGTTGGTGAGGAACAGATACTCCTTGTTCTCCTCATGCAGCCATTGGATAAACTCCGCCACCCCCGGCAAAATGCGGTTGCCGTGATAGATCACGCCGTCCATATCGCAGATGAATCCCTTTTTCCTGTTAAAATCGAGCTTTTCGATCTGTTTCATTGCCGCGCACTCCCTTCTTTTTTTGCAGTATAGCATTCTCCGCGCCGCATTTCCAGCCGAAAAATGTAAAAGTTTTCGCACGATCTCCGCTCAGCCTGGGGCGGAAGAAGATAAAAAACCAGCCGCCCGGGCGGGCGGCCTGAGAAAGCGGGCCAAAAGCTGCAAAAGCATTTTTTGTCAAAGCGAAGAAAAACCTTGGAACCGTTAAGATTCCAAGGTTTTTTCGCTGTGGCGCGGAAGAGAGGATTTGAATTGTTGGATATACATAAAATGACGTATAATGGCGTTATGCAGAGTTTGGAAAAACGCTGAAAAGCCAATGCTTTTTCGCTTCTCCGTCAAATGACGTATAACGGGATATAATCCTGTTTGGGGTAAACTTAGGGGTAAAGGTATTTTCTGAAATACAAGAATTGAACTTTTCTTAGCAAAACAAGGCGAGATAAAAGAAAAAGCAAGGGAAAGCATTACGCTTTCTCTTGCTTTTCTTGTCAGGCGGCTTCAATTCGGATATTTACGTTTTCAAACCCGAATCGGAAACCAGCAGGACCGAATCAGATTCGGGGGCAAGGAGCAGCAGAATGAGCACACAACGAGTTGTAGCATTACAATAGCATCTTAGCAAAGTTATTGATTATCTTCAATGCTCTCTACTGCCTCAAAAATCACTGCCTGAGGAAGCCCGTTATCAGACCGCTCCATCATTGCCACAACCATCAATTTCCCACCTAAAAGCTTTATTTGATGATGATTAAGAAGTACGCAGATTTTCGATAGCCAATCAGGGAATTTTTGTTGTATTTCTTCTAATGGCTTAACCGCTGAAAATGGATTTTGCGCATGCATCATTCCTCCGCATATCTCATATATGCGAATCAGCTCATCTTTTGTTAGATAACCACTTTCAATATTCTTCCACTCATCATACTCATTTTCTTTATGAATTAGCATTGTTGGAACAGGATAGAAATCAGGGTTTATTCGTTCTAAATCCCTCATTATCCGCTCAGCATGATAGTGTTTTGCAAATTTTGCATTTTGCTCTGCATATGCTTCCTTGTTAGCCACCAAAGACATAAGCATTATTTTTTCGAGTATTTTTCTAAATTGCAAGCAGATAGTTTCTACTTCAATTATCAAATACCTCTCAGTAGTTTTTTTGTTAAGGTGATCCGCGATAACACCGATTCGCCGTTTAATCTCATATAGGCAGTCATGGTATAGGCCTAACTCTACTTTATAATCACCCATATTATCTCTCTTTCTGATTGCGTTTTAAGTTGATGTTTTTGCAAACTATATAGTATAGATGCTACATTTCAAAACGCCAACTGCAGAAAACATCGCACTATCGCTGTTAAAATAGGGTTCAGTCTGATAAGAAATTAATGACTCAAAAACCAAGTCGGTAAAATCTTGATGAATTTTTGTCCACTTAATTTGTGCAACAAGTTGCTGCACAAATCGTTGACTTAAGATAAACGCTGTCAGTTTATTTGCTTTCCTTCTTCGGTAGCTCACCGTACGGCCTAAGTTCGTCGATGCGATGATCTCCTACAAGTGATTGCATCATCTGTTTTGCACTAACATTCAGTCGGAGCAGTCGCTCACCTTGAGGAACACCTTGACGTATCAGCTCTGCATTGATGCTTTCGAGGTTTGCAAGGACGATTAACTGCTGGAGACTTGCTTCGTCTCGAATATTTCCCTTGGAATCCGGATGTGTTTGACGCCACTCCTTCGCCGTGATACCGAATAGCGCAACATTCAGTACATCCGCTTCATTGGCATAGGTAAAACTCTGGCGCTGTGGTGTCACATCTGGCGGGATCAGTACATCTTTGATTGCATCCGTGTGAATACGGTAATTGATTTTCGCAAGTGTCCGATTCAAGTTCCATCCCAGCGCAAGACGGCTATTTTCATCATTCTTCAGACGCTGATAGTCCTTGATGATATACAGCTTGAATTCTGCGGAGATCCAAGAAGCAAATTCAAATGCAATGTCCTTCTGTGCAAATGTTCCACCGTAACGTCCTGCCTTGGAGATAATGCCGATTGCGCCAGTAGCGTCGATCCATTTCTTCGGGGACATGGTGAAAGCGTTCGAGCCCGCCTGTGTTCTAAACCCGTCGAATTCGACGGGTTTAAATTCTGGGTTATTGAGTTGTTCCCACAGTCCAAGAAATTCAATCGTGTCACGATTGCGCATCCAGTTTTTAATTACATCATCTGGTGCATCGCTCTTATAGCGTGCAATATCTGTCAGGGAAATGTAGTCATCGCTGTCACCACTGGAAAGCACTGCGATGTCGGTGCCTTTGGCATGAATGTTATCTCTGAACTTCTTCGATGTAGGCATTTATTGCACCTCATTTCTTACAATTGAATCCAGCAGCCCCTGGCACCCCGCCAGCACATCCTGCCAAGTCGATTCGAAGTCTTCGGTGTACCATGGGTCGGCAACATCGCCGGGGCGGTCGGTGTAGTCCATCAAGAGGCGGAGCTTGCCATCCGGGTCGCCACCGCAGATGCGGTGCATATTCCGCAGGTTTGCGCTGTCCATGCCAATCAGCAGGTCGTACTTGTCGTAGTCCTGATTGGTGAGCTGCCGCGCTGCGTGGCCGTCGCAGGAGATCCCGTGCTCCGCCAGCTTGCGCCGCGCCGGAGGATAGACCGGATTGCCAATCTCCTCCCGGCTGGTCGCCGCCGACTCGATATGGAACTGTGAGGCAAGTCCTGCCTTCTTCGCCAAGTCCTTCATCACGAACTCCGCCATCGGGCTGCGGCAGATATTTCCATGGCATACAAAGAGTATTTTTTTCATCGCACTCGCTCTCCTGAGAGATTTCTTTTTCTCCAGTATAGCAGGAAACCATCGGCTCGTCGAGAGAAGAATGCAGCCACGCCTGAGATTCTATGGCTTCCAGCAGTTTTGCTTTCTTCCAGCCGAAGCGCAGCACAGCTCGGATGTACCACGCCCGTTCCTCGTTGCTGCTGCACCGCTCTAAAATCGCCACATTCTGCGTCCAGCCGAGGTTCATCGCCTGCCGTGTGATTTCAGGGGATTCTTCATAGGTCGCGTAAAACGCCCGCATACGGCGCAGGTTGCGGGGAGAAAAGCCCTCGACCGCAGGATAGGTCATTTGCAGGTACTCGGACGCTGCAACAGCCGCGCCTTTCTCTGCTTTGCTGCTGACCAGCCGGCCAATCTCGCAGTACAAATTCATCTGTGAAAGCTGCTCAGCCATAGGTCTGTCCAGTTTGGAAAATAGGATGCTGTAATCTGTGGGCTTGCGGATATTCATGGTCTTTCTCCTTTCCGGCGCTGTACGCCTTTTCTGTAAAATAGAAGCAACGGAATGACAATGCCATCCCGCTGCTGTTTCAATTTTAAGGATTTGTTGCCTCCAGAGGGTTCGGTCGGTATCCGTCCATCAGCGTATCGTTCTCCATGATGAAGGGGCGCGTCGTATCCTGGCCCCAGGAAGTATCGTATTTCTCCATCAGGTAGTCGCTCAATTCCGTGCGGTTTTGGAGCTTCACTAAACGGTATGGTTCCTGGAACGCCACCTTTTCGATGAAGTACAGTGAACCGTCCTCCGCAGGCAGCAGCACGCCGACATGACCAACGAACAGCGTGTTGTCCTCGTCCGAGAATTTATTGTGGAAGATGACCGAGATCATGCTTGTTTTGCTGTCTGTAAATGTGATACCACGGGCTGCCCAGCCCTCCTGAAGCGCTTTGACCTGTGCTTCGACCTCCGTGCTGTCCACGGCATTCACCGGTGCGAACAGCGCACAGAATTTGGCGGTGCTGTCCCCGCAGAGCGCGTCAGGATTGGCGGAAATGGTTTCCAGATTAGTAAAGAGGGAATCCTCGCCCTGTACCTCCGGCTGGTCGGCTCCAGCTGCTATCCGTTCACTGAACAGACCAAATGCCGTGATACGGCAGTTATAGCCGGGAAAACTGCCGTTTGCTACCGTCCATTCATCCTGCATCTCATAGGGATCGTACTTGGTGTCGGTCGGCGCAGCACTCTCGAAGCCATCGGTCAGCCACTCGCTCTTGACACTGGCGTTAAACTGTTCCACCCGATCCATCAGAGCGGTGATGCGGAATTCTTCGATTCCCGCATCCGAGAGAAGCTGTGAAAGCTGTTTGCGGGAATCATCATCGGTCAGGTTGGAGTATTCCACCGTCTCCAGCGCGGGCTGCTCTGTGGTCGGTTTTTCCTGCTTGCCACAGCCGGTAGCCGCGGCAAAGAGCATAAGGGTGCATAGCGCAAGCGCCGCGGCTCGAATTTGTTTTTTCATAGAGTCACCTTTCTGCAAATCTTGTAGATATTCGTCTTACTGCCTAAGCCAAGCATTTAGTATGATAGCACGTCGGCAGAGAAAGTCTACAGGAACTTGAAGGAAAGCGGTTTTGCTCTTACACCGCAATGACGCTCGTTACCGGCAGCCTCTTCAACCGAATGCCATGATTACGCTCGAGTTCTTCTAAAAATTCATCGATTTTAGGGTCGCCTACTATATGGCCTTTATACCTCGCCCTCATGCACTTGCGAACGGTTTCCTTTTCTTCCTCTGACAATGTATCACAGAAAAAGAAGATGTCTCCTTGAATGCTGAATTCCATTAACGTATCCATATCTCTATCTCCTGTTCGTTTGTTGATTTCAGTATATCAGGCTGTGGATCCACAGTCTATCAAAAGGAAGCATCGAAAGCATTCTTCTACTTTTCCAACAGATCCGCTCAACTTGCAAGCCGTTACTCGGTTTTTCTACTCTGCTGCAAAGCCGCAAAGGAAAAAGCGGCGCTGCACCGCTCTTTCCTTTACTGCCTTTTCCACCAGATCTTAGCAGATCTGCACGATCTGCTCCCACAGCAGGATGTGCTTTTCATCAACGGCTTTGTTGTCATGATAGTGGCCGAACAGCCAGTAGTGGTATTTTGCTCTTTCCCGTACATCTTGCAGGAAGTCCGTGAGCCGATCTGCCTCGTTGTGACGGGTCTCCATGAGGGCAATGCTGGTGGGGGCGCAGTGTGTGATGATGTAGTCCACCTGCCAGCCGACCGCGTCGAGGTTTCGCCGTGCCTCGGTGTATTCTTCATCGGAGGGAAGCTCCTGCGCCCACCATGAGATGTGGTTGATGCGGTATCTCGCTCTTGGTTTGCGCTGGAGCATCGTGAGCCTTCGCTCAAAATCCGGGGCATCCGGCTCCAAAATTCCATCCTCGATGTCATGACTTTTTGCACCGCCCATCGTGAAGAAGCGGTATCCTTCCAGCTCGTAAACCTGACCTCGCATCAGGTGCAGCACATGGGGACGGATGCACTGGATCTTGCCGCTGTGCCATTCTTCCGTCAGGCATGCAGCTAAGGCATCGAAATTCTCATGGTTACCATCTACGAAGGCCACCGTGAAAGGTAAGCTCTCCAGCCAGTCCAGCGTTTCATCGTCGCGGCTGTCACCAAACCACACGCCGCCGAAGTCGCCAGTGATGATGACTGTGTCATCCTTCGTCATGTTCGCTTGCTCCGGGAAGTATTCCGATTGGAAACGCTGGAAGTTTCCGTGACAGTCGCCAGTCACATAAATCATGCGAATTTCCTCCTCTTGGGTTGGTCTACGGTCTGTTCGATTTCTACGCCGTTGCGGAAGGTGACCTTGATGCGGTTGTCCGCCAGAACCGTGACCTTTTCCAGCATCTGATAGACCACTCCGTCGTCCCACTCTGTGATTCCCACAGTCGCCGCGGTCATTGCCGAGGCTGCCGCATGAATGCGACGGCTGATCTGCTCCTGTTCTTGCCGGATGTTGAGGATAGCCGCCTTTCGACGCTTCAGTTCCTCCATTGTGGTGGAGATGGCACGGAAACGCTCGGCGTATTCGTCCGCGTCACCATTTGCCGCCTCTGCCAGAAGCGTATCGAATCGCTTGCCCAACTCCGTGACCGCCCGGTCGATATCCCCAAGGCTCATGCTCTCACCGGGAACCGGAGCCAATTCCTGCTCCATTGCATCCACGAGCTGATCCGCCAGCACCTTGCGCCCCGACATGGATGCGTTGATGGCTGCCAGCACCGCCTGCTGGAGCGGCGCTTCGTCCAGCGTCGGAGATTCTTTGCAGTATTTCTTCTTGCCATAATCCAATCGGCTGCTGCAGCGCCATACGGCACGTTTCTCACCGTGCTGCGTCCACACCACTCTGCGGTATGCTGTGCCGCACTCACCGCAGAACAGCAGACCACTGAGCGCGTACTTGCCGCTGTAGCGGCTCATACCTGTGGGAGCGCTCTTTTTCGTGCCGCCGGTCTGGGCCCGACGCCGCGCCAGTTCTATCTGCACCGCATCGAACCGTTCTCGCGGGATAATGGCCTCATGGTGGTTCTGAATCAGATACATGGGAAGCTGTCCAGTATTACGGATGACCTGCTTGCTGATGCAGTCTCGAATGAAGGTCTTCTGGAGCAGGACGTCACCGCAGTATTTTTCATCAGAGAGGATCGTCCGCAGGTTGGAGGTTGTCCATTCCGTCGTTCCTGCCGCATTCTTGAATCCGCCTGTTTCCAAGGTTTCCTTGATATTGCGCAGCGTCTGACCGGATAGGTACAGCTCGTAAATTTTTCGGACAGTCTCTGCCTGCTCTGCGTTGACCACCATCTCTCCGTCAGGTCCTTTTTCGTACCCCAACAAGGTCTTATACTGGATGTTTGCTTTCCCCGTCCGCATCGCCTGATGCTTGCCCCACTTGACGCGGGAGGATATCCCTTCGCTTTCGGACTGTGCGAAGGCGCCGTGGATGGTGATGAGGAATTCGCTTTCCGGATAGATAGAGTTGATATTCTGCTCCTCGAAGATGACCGGGATACCCATGCTGCGCAGCTCGCGGGTATAGCTCAGAGTGTCCACGGTGTTGCGGGCGAAGCGGGATACCGATTTGGCAAGAATCATGTCGATCTTGCCCTTCCTGCACTGCCGGATCATGCGAAGAAAATCCTTGCGCTTGCAGGCGGAGGTACCGGTGATACCCTCATCCGCGAAGATATCCGCCATCGTCCAGTTGGGATTTGCCATGATCTTTTCCGTGTAGTATGCTTTCTGGTTTTCATAGCTGTTGAGCTGCTCATCCTTTTTGGTGGACACGCGGCAGTATGCGGCTACCCGGAGATTTTTCTTCTTTTCCTGATCCTGAAGCGATTCCTCCTTTGCGGGGATGATAATGACCTTCGGTTCAGGGCGGGTCTGCGTCATACATTATCACGCTCCTCTAAGACTTGATTGTTTTTCAGCAGGACTTTGACCGTCTTACTGCCATAAGTGATTTTCCGGACACTCTGCCGCAGAAGGTTCGCATCCAGTTCCCGCATCTTTGCCTGCTTCCCGAAGATGCTGCGGAGCCGGTGGGCTTCGTATTCCTCCATCTCGACGCTCACAAGGGTCAGTACCGCCAACTCCATTGCCTTTTGGCGTGCGATTTCTTCATCCACAGGAGGTGTCTGCAGCAACTTCTCCAGTTCCAGCCGGCGTTGCCTGATGTCTTCCGTGGTGGGAACACTGGATGATTCTATCTTGATGAGCTGCGGATCATCGACCACCTGATTCAGTATCTTGAGGACTTTTCGTGCTACGCTGTCGGGTACGATGCCGCCGCACAGCCTGCGCAGTTCTTTCTGTGCTGGTGTCTGCTTATACTCAGGGCGCATCTCTTTTCTGCGTTCCTGGGCAGCGTGGAACTGCTCCGTCGGGATGAGCGCGGGAAAATACTTCTCACCAATGTATCGGTCATCCTCTAAAATCCGTGCTACCATATTTTTGTTCCAAGGCTTGTCCACATCGTAGGGAACATCCACCGTCTGAAGCTGCTCGGCAAGCTGTTTGAAGGAGGCTCCGGCGAGGTATTGCAGGTAGATGCTCCGTACCGTTTCCGCCTCCTGCGGCTGCGGCACGATCTCACCAAACTCCATCTTGTAGCCGAATGGCTGTTTTCGATTTCCCATTATCTTTGCGTCCTTTCTATTTTTTCTGTGACCTCCAGTCCGTTGAGAAGCCGGAAGCACAGTTTTTCATTGTCCACGACCTCGATTTTCTCGACCAGGTCGCTGAATAGTTGCTCATCGAAGGCGTCCAGCCGGTCCGGCCCACTTTCAAGAACATCCAGCATATCCTGTGTTTGCTGAATGGTGTGGTCCTCCTCAGATCGCAGGATGCGTTCCTTTTGGAGCTTTAGTACCCGGCGGCGCTCCGCAAGCAGATTGCCGCGGGATATAAAAATGTCAGGATCGACGCTGCCCTGCTGCTTGAGCTGGGTCAGAAGTCGTTCCTGACTGGCAATATCCGATATTTGTTTGTTGATCTCCACGATGTTTTCGTTCCAGAGGAGACTTCCGGTTCTGACAGCGCGGAGGTCTGAGATGAGCTGGGTGAGAACGCTGGAACCATTGTACTTGAGCTGGTAGTGCAGTCGAAGAAATGCTGCATATATCGCGCTCTCCGGAATCTGCCTAACACTGCACAACTCTTTCCTTTGAGCATGGTTCCTGCACACTTGATATGCTATTCCTCCACTCACTACTTTGCGGAAGTTACTCCCGCATTTGCCGCATTTGATTTTTCCCTGCAGCAGCGATGCGCCCGCATGACTGTCAGAAAACTTTCGCTGCCGTTCGTCAAGTATTCTCTGCGCCTTTTCAAAGGTCACTTTATCGATGATAGGTGGATGCGTTTCCTTCGCATAAAACCGTTTCTTCTGTCCTCTGTTTATCACTTTACGGTGCGACAGGTCATCTGTCCGATAGGTCTTTTGCCAGATAGAGTTTCCGGTGTATTTTTCGTTTCGCAGAATTCTGATAACAGCGCCGTATGTCCAGCGATAAGCCCCCTGCACTTGTCCAAGTTTTTTCTGCTCCATGTCCAGTGCTGCAGCAATATCGCGGCTGTTCTTTCCGTCGAGAAATTCTTTAAATATTATACGGATGTATTTTGCCTGTTCCTCATCAATAAAAATGTTTCCCGCCTTGTCTTTTCGATAGCCAAGTGGTATTGCAGTCGGTGTAAATCTCCCTTGCTCCATACACCTTTGTATGCCCCAGCGCGTTCTTCCTGAAATTGCTTCGCTCTCTCGTTGGGCCAGCGCCGCGAACATGGCGATGAGAACTTCGCCAGATACCTGCGCGGTGTCGATGTTCTGTTCCTCGAAGTAGACGCTGACGCCCAGCGCAGCTAATTCCCGCACCGCTTCCAAACTCTCCTTGGTGTTGCGGGCAAAGCGAGAGGAGGACTTCACAAGGATGCGGTCGATTCGCCCTTTCCGGCAATCCTCCATCATCCGCAGGAAGTCATCCCGCTTGTCTATGGATATGCCGGTGATGCCCTGGTCGGCGTATATGTCCGCCAGCTCCCAATCGGGGTTATCTGTGATGAGCTTGGAGTAGTAGGCATTCTGCGCGGCAAAGGAGTGCTTCTGATCCTCGGAGTTGGAACTGACGCGGGCGTATGCCGCCACGCGGAGCTTTCTGGTGTTTTCCTGACTTGCTGCCGGGATCGTAATAACCCGCGGTGCCATGGCCAGAGAACCGTTGGTTTTCTCCTTGCCACTCATTTGTTGTCACCTCCTGTCAGCAACACACAATACCATGAAGCATCTGCAATAGCTATACCTAAAAGCGAAGAAATCAAAGAGAAATAATGATGTCCGCGCCAAGCTGTACCATCAGACGCGCGGCGATCTTTTTAGCCTCGCTGCTGCTGACCAGTCTCTGCTCCCGCAGTCTGCGAAGCATGGTGACGATGCCGAGATAATCTGCGTTTGGATTCATTCGGATTCCTCCTTTTTTGATTTAATTTGAATGATAATGAAAACTCCCAAGCCCACTTTTACAAATGGGTTTGGAAGTTTTCGTTATGATATTTCTTTTTATGGGATGATCTCAATGCTGAAAACATCCTCGATCGGTATCTCTCTCCGGTTCGTCATTTGGATCATCCCAGCGACCGCGTCGATGCGCTTAACCTCGCCGGTGACGGTCTGGTAGCTGCCGCCATTCTTTCGCTCATCCGGCACAAAGTAGGTGATGGACACCGTTGGCCTCTCCGGGAGCAGTTCTTGAAGATGCTGCAGCGCTGCGTCGACGCGCGTGATCTCGCTCTCATCAAGCTCGATGCGCCGGTCCGTCAGCCGACCCGTTTCCGCGATGGCGGCGCTGTGACCAGTCAACGCGGCAAAGGGTGAAAACTGCGCCGCGCGGTCGTGCAGCGACATGCGTGGGTGGTTCTGCGAGGTCGGATGCGGAAGGTCAATGATATCGTCGTATTTTCCGCTCATGCCTTGTGCCCTCCGATCTGCTTATTCCGCTCTTTGGCGGTAGCGCCTTCCAGATAGCTTCCGCCATTCAAAATGGCGTTTTTGCCGAACTTCTTTTTAATGTCGAGCATGGCTTCCTGAATTTTGCGTTCCCGCTTCAGTTTAGCTTCTTCCTCCTGCAGCCGCTGCTCCTGCACTTCAACGTTGTCAAACAGATTGAACTGCACCGGGGCTTCCGGCTCCTGCTGTGCCGTATCTTCGCCCACCAGCCGATTGGCAGTGATGGTAAGTCTCCGAATAGACAGCTTCGGATTGACATTTGCGTCATAAACGCCAAGAACGGCATCCGTGATGCTCCGGGCCGAAGAGGTCTTTCTCGGCAGGTTTGCTGTTCCGTGGGTGTGCTTGGGGATCTTTCTGCCATAGCGGTCTGTCACGGTCTCACCGTGGTAGCTGCCGCCAGCGGTGTTTTCAATGTCATATCCCACCGTCAGGGTCAACTGATCCGTTACCAGCTTCTTTTCTAACAGATCCAGCGCGACGGCTTCCGCCATCTCATGTACAACTAGCCGTGCTTTCTCAAAGGAATACGGGCATTGGAGAACCTGCCCGGAGCTGATGCTGTTTGTCTCCGGCCGGTACGCTTTGATGTCTTCCATCCGGCATGGCTCCCAGCCCCAGGCGTGGTCGATGAGCAACTCTGCGTTGATGCCGAACATCTGGTAGAGCAGCTCTTCGTTGTAGTATTCGCTCGGCTTGCCGATGGAGCATTTTGCAATGTCGCCCATGGTGTAGATACCGATGGCCTCGAGCTTTTTGGCGTAACCCCTTCCGACGCGCCAAAAGTCCGTCAGCGGACGGTGCGCCCAGAGCTGCCTGCGGTAGCTCATTTCGTCAAGCTCCGCGATGCGGACGCCATTTTCATCCGGCGCGACATGCTTTGCCATGATGTCCATGGCGACCTTGCAGAGGTAGAGATTCGTTCCGACGCCCGCCGTGGCCGTGATGCCCGTGGTGTGCAGCACATCGAGGATCATGGTCTTTGCCAACTCGCGGGCGGTCATGTGATACGTCTCGAGGTAGCTGGTCACGTCCATCATCACCTCATCGATGGAGTAGACGTGGATGTCCTCGGGTGCGATGTATTTGAGATAGACGTTGTAAATCTGTGTGCTGATCTGAATGTACTTCGCCATCTGCGGCGGTGCAACAAGATAGCCCACCGCGCGCGACGGGTCAGCAGCCAGCTCGCGGGCATCATAGCTTTTTTCAAAGAGGTTGCCGCCCGCTTTGCGCCGCCGTTCGGCGTTGACCTCCTTGACGCGCTCAACCACTTCAAAGAGCCGTGCTCTGCCGGAAATACCGTATGCCTTCAGAGAAGGCGATACCGCGAGACAAATGGTTTTCTCCGTGCGGCTAAGATCTGCTACGACCAGATTGGTCGTCATCGGGTCAAGGCCGCGCTCCATGCACTCGACAGACGCATAATACGATTTTAAATCAATGGCGATATATGTCCGCTGCATGGCGCACCTCCTCGCTCTTAGTGTCTACCAGTATAGCATAACGCTATAAATCGAACAACTGTTTGTATAAAACTTTTGCGAGGAATCTTGTGGAAACAGTCAGTTTCAAAAGTGCGTACGTCATGCTACAATGGAACGCGTTTGTGATTGGAGGAGGAAGAATGTTTTATACGACAGAGGAGGCCGCGATCGTGTGCGGCTTTTTGGATTTGTACCTAAACCGCGACAGCGTTGATCGCGCCGTGCGGGAGCAGAATCGAAAATTCCAGCGCAGCGCCGCGAGGGGTGACCTTCGGCGCGAGGATTACCGGTGGGCGGAAAAGGCGCTGGACTTTCTCCAGCCCTGCTGGTGGCAGTCGCACGAGGATCATAGAGCGCTGCAAAACGCATTGCTGAAAACACATTTGCTGGCAGAAATGAAATAAGTTCAGAATACGGCGGTCAGGTATCCTGACCGCCGTATTTTCATTTGAATGCAGGGGTCGCTCTGCTGTCTGTTGGCAGCATCTTACATTGCCCTGAATGGCAGAGCGGCCCTCGCTGTTTCTGAAATTTGTCGTTGCTCAGTCCTATTCGACACTACTTCCCGGACTGTCGGGCGGTTGAACGAACCGGCGCCTGGCAGCGCCCATCGGGAATCTCACCCCTCCGAGGATCTCTCCGAGCTGCCCCCATTGCTTGAGACTGTGGCTGGACAGGATGTACCATTATAGGCTGACAGGATCATTGCAAGACAGGCTGCCACGCCTGCTTTTGGCTGGGTGAGTTTCGCTTGGCACCTTAAAAGGCCGTTCATTGACATCGGAGGCTTGTCCGATGCAGGTGGTCTTCGCGCACCCGCCGCATCGCTGTTCCCCCTCGTCAGGGGACCGTCAGCTGACGTTATTCGTCACCGGATATAGCCGCTGTTGTATCGGCATTTTTCAAAGGACAAAACCTGCCGCTTCGTCCGGCAGGGAGAAGAGTATTTGATCCCTTCACTTAAGTACCCGCCGCAGACGCATTTCTACAAAAAGAATTTTCAATTTTTCAGAAGTTTTTTTAATTTCCTCAGAATACACCGCTCCTGATAGCTGACGCTCTGCTGCGTTACGCCAAGGTGTCGGGCGATTTCCGCCTGGCTGAAATCGCACCAGTACCGCAAATGAAGGAGAAGCCTCTCATCGTTTGGCAGTCGTTCTACCGCGCAGCGTAGATTTTCCAACTCGATTTCATGAAGCAAGGTCTCCTCCGGAGAAGGCTCCTGTTGAGCAAATTGGTGCTCCTCTAAGAGGTGTTCGTAGGAAAGCTCTCTCTGCGGCCAGATCACGGTTTCCATTGTCCTTTTGTTCGTTCGAGTGCGATTTACCTTCAAATCGTACTCCAGATACTCCTGCTTTCGGTCGCACTGTCTCAGGAATTTCAAAATATCCGGACGGTCCTTCAGACAGGGGTATATTTTCAAATAGTCGGGATGATAGGCATCTCGTTTTTTCATATTTGAGTCCTCCGTGTTCTGAAAATTTTGAAATGGACAAAATTTCAGAAACGGTGGATCTCGGCAGCGGCAGTCAGGACGTGATCGCCACTGGATAAGAAAAGTGCAAGCGTACAGCCGCAGCTGAACGCTTGCACTTTTATCAATATAATTACAGAAGAAGCCCGGCTCCGCAAAGCAGAAGTCTACTTCTAATTTCTGACCGTATTCCTGTGTGGTGTCCGGCGTGTTCTTCCAGCCTGAGGACCTATATGGAAGTTCAAACGCCGGAATCTTTTATTACAGGACCTCCCGCAGATTCTCCCTGTTCATAAAATACCTCGCTATTTCTGCAAGTAATTAGAACCGTGCTTCTAATGCCTTGAAGCCAAACAGCATTCATCAGAAGCGTGGTTCCAATTAGAATGAAAACAATAGGAAGGGTGAAGGTATGCACGATATTTGCAATCTTTTTGGAGTTGCCCTGAGCAGGGCGCGGCGCGAACTGGGCCTGACACAAATCGAATTGGCCGAAAAGCTCGGGACGACGGACCGCAGCATTTCCGACCTGGAGCGAGGAAAGACTAATCCAAAGCTGGATACAGTCGCACATTTTTCACGCTCTTTAGGAATCAGCATCGATGCGCTGGTTGGGATCGTGCCGAAAGGCGATGTCCCGTCCTGCGTCAGGACGTTCTTTGCCGGAATGAGCGCCGAGGAAGCGGCTAAATACATACGGCTCTGTAAGGACGCCGACGAGCTCGCAAAGAAATAATAGCGGCATAAATTAGGCGGCGGTAAGCAGATTGTGCTTATCGCCGCCTTTGATACTGCAGAGACGGCGAATGGTCGTTACTGATGGTATCTGCATTGAAGATTGCGGTACTCAAATATAGTTGCATCGGACATACAGGTAGGTTCTAAGTTTGGAGGCCTTTCCCGATATGATCAGCATTGCAAAAATAAGGCAAAGACACAGCAACTGTTGTTGCTTTTCTGCAATGTCAAAATGGCTGTTCCTCCGCTATAGGATTATCGTATAGAGAGGTACTCGGACGCACTTATTCACCGGTCCGTATCGGCCTTGACCCTTGACCTTTGTATATGTTTGTTACGACAATACTTCGGCCATAAGTTATGCGATTTGTTGGGCTAATTCAGTGCGTTATCTACTACAAAACGAATATCGCCAATCTCGCTTTCCATCTGGCGATATTCCTCCATCGTTTCCGGCGTGCATTGCACATCGCTGGCATAGTACAGGAGATAAGTGCCGTCTTTGGTCGTCATGATATACTGACACAGAGCGTAATCCCACTCTCCACCGGCATCCACCTGTTCTTTTGTAAGTTGTTCGTCCCAACGCCTAATGTAAAACAGCATACCACCAATCAGGTTTTCATCATTACCCACGAGCGCTTTGCGAATGGTGGGGTTATAAATCAGATACTCCTTTCCCAATTCATCCTGCATGAGCGCATACCGGCCCTTCCAACTGTCAGGTAAGATCAGGGTGAGTCCAAGTTCTTCAATTGTTAGTGTCTCCTGCTCTATAGGAACCTCGACCACAGTCTCTCTGGCAAAGGCAAACGCGCCCACGCAAAAGCTGCACACCATGAGCGCAATACACGCGGCAACCGCGGTCCAGCTTCTCAGCCGCTTTTTCCGGTGCTGCTGCGCGTAGTTCGGTATCTGCTGCGCCTGCTGAACGAGACGGTCGTCAATGTTTTCGATGCGGTCTGATAGCTGCTTCGGGTTCATAGCGCAATGCCCTCACTTTCTAAGTAGTTCCGTAGCTTTTGCCTTATGTGAAATAGCATGGATTTGACCTTGCTCTGACTGTAGCCGGTGCAGCGGCAGATCGCTTCGATGGAATCGAAATACCAGTACCGTCGCAAAAATATGTTTCGTTTTTCCTCTCCCTGCTGCCACAAAAAATTATCGATGGTTTGCTCGAGTCGACGATTTTCCAACTCGCTTTCGATAGACTCTTTGCCGGAAACGCAGTCACCGAGTTCCTCAAGTGAGCATACTGCCTCGGGATTGCGTTTTGCCGCGGAGAGGTATTCGAATCTCTTCAGAGCGAGGTTCCGTGTGATGCGGCTAGCGAAGACTGAAAATCGAGAAGGCCTCTGCACGGGAATTGTGTTCCATAGACCGAGGTAAGTATCGTTTACGCACTCTTCGCTATCCTCACGGCTGGACAAAATATTGGTAGCAACGAGATAGCAGAGCTTACCGTATTTCGACGAGGTTTCCGTGATGGCATCCTCATTCCGATTCCAGTACAGGGCGATGATCTTTTCATCCTCCATACAATCCCCCTCCTTTGTAGTCAAAACAATTGAAAAGCGCTTTCATTATATTTAAGTACGATTTTTGAATCTTGGGTCGCAAATTTTTCGCTATAAATTTCAGCTTATTTCAACCTTGGTCTGCTGCAGTTTTGAGGGGGGCTGTTTTGACTGGTTTGGGGCTTTTGATTCCAATGCTCCATTAAAATCAAAAGTCAACCATATCTTTCTTATTTGTTCTTGCCTGCTTGTCGAATTGATTTTGCTGCTTTATAAATGCATCAGGCGGTCGATTTCTTACACAGTTTTCATTTTTTGACGATTCAACCAATTAGGGCATTGCCTCTTTGTGCAAAGTTTCAACTTGAGTTCTGGGACTTGTTTTATCTGCCAAACGATGCTTATAATCATTTCGCGGGGTATTTCACCTCGTGGGGAGGTTGTCCATGCTATCGTACTTACTCGCTGCGCTGGAAAGCGAAGAAGACAAGCGCAGATTTACAAAATTATACGAAGAAAATCATGTGCGTGCTGAGCAGACGGCGCTCCGTATTTTGAGAGATCCTCACGATGCCGAAGATGCCGTGCAGAACGCTTTTTTGCAGGTGATCCATCATTTTGATGAGATTTCCGGAATCCCTTGTAAGAAATTAGGCTTCTGGATCATCGGAGATATTCCGGAGTATACCATTACTGAATTGCCGGAGGGATATGTTGAAAACCAAGAAGAACGAATAGCTACCCCAATACAGGTGTCGATTTTATACCAGAGTGACACCGGCTATCCGATTACGCTTCATTATATTTATCTTCAACAGGGTGCAGCTTCGCAATTTGTTTTAGATAGCACAGCTGATGTTGTGATAGATACTGTAAATGGATATGAAGCTTATATTTTTGTTGCTGCAGACCAGGAAAATGATAGCAATGCTATTACATGGATCGACACGCAGAGCAACATTCAGTTTACTGTTCAAGCGCAGATGAGCACAGATGACCTTGTACACATGGCTGAGAGCGTTTCTTTGGTCGAAACAACGAAGTAAAAATGCTTTCTAAAAAAGGAGAACTATGTAAAGATCTGCAGCTTCTATAGTTGCTTTAAAAATCGGTCAGATCAAATTACAGGCGGGAACATCCTTGCAAGATGTTCCCGCCCTCTTGTACCCATTTCCGCAGCACGACATTACACCTCAATTTTACCGTCGTGCCGACTGGCATCCATTCGCTGCAGCCGACATTGACAGGATTTCTTTCAAGATTGGTCGGCTGCATTAAATTTCGCAGGCGCTCGAGGGAAAGATTATTTGATTATCTGGCAATCGGTCTACTACTCTGCGACCTGTATCATTTCTCCCTGCGGCTGCGCGCAAGGCTGACAAAATAGCATCCCACGACGGCCAGATAGACGAGGAACGAGCCGAGGCCGCGCCCCTCCCGAATATAAGAGCCCCAGAGCATGGGAGCACAGTATTGCCCTACTCCCTCGCTGATGATCCTGTCGCCCATAGTGGCTAAGAAAATGAGCGCGGACATAAGTGCATAGGCGACCGTAAACGGCGCGAGATAGGATTTTTTGCAGTACAGCGTTAACCAGAGCAGAAGAAGCGTGATTACGACGCAGACGAGGCTCTGGAAAAACAGCAGCATCCCGATTTGGTATTTCGGCGAAGAGAGCAAATGGCCGTAAGAAGTGCCTTCTTCAATCATGTTCATCCAGAAGCCGGACGTCATGCACTCATGAACATATGTGATCAGGGGCGAGCCTCCGGACGGAGAGACGAGAGACAGTTGCGAGCGGATCGCGAGGGTGAAGAAAAGTGGAACGAGAATCGCGAGGAAGAGCGCGGCGAACAAAAGCATTTTGCGCGCTTGTATGATACCTGACGATTGCATGTTCAGGGTTCTCCTCTCTGTAAAGTCATTTTGTTTCATGAACAGCATGCATAGAGCAGGCTCTTTATCTCAGTATGTAGGACAGTTGATTTGGTTTGCGATAAGGCTATTGTTACATTGCAAGCATCAAAACTAATGTGCCGTATCGGAATATAGGAGCGCTGCTTTATTGGCCTTCATTGCTCCTGTCGCATACTCCTGTTCAGTAAAGAACAAAACACCTACAGGAACATCATCTTTATAATAAAATCGAACCTGGAATATTACGTTTGCGGCCACATTGAGCTGGACGGATACTTTGTTGGCATACCCATATGCATGAACATCAGCTTCTGAGCAATCAATTCCATAGACCTTTTTAACAAAGGCTTTAGCTGTCTCTACCATCTCCGTATTAAATTGGAAATCTTCATTTTTTTCGATGAATACCTGTTCTTCTTCATTTGAGTGGCAGAAATGGTAAAGAGTCTGAGGAAAGTCATAGCCCTTGTAGAAGTCCACGGTGAAAGAATCATCTTCATCTTTCAGGTATTGAAAGCTCAGCATATCATCTTCTTGCGTGATGATCGGTGAGCATTCTTTTGCATCAAAAGAAAAAGCGGACTGCAGATATTTTTCTGCCAAAGCTTCTGTATCTTCTGACAGAACGCTGATGCACAGTTCTCGAATCGAATCATCGTAAGTCGGTTGAATGAGAAGCTTTTTTTCCGCGATGCTCCCATCTTTGAACTTGACATTGACGGTAATATTGATTACTTTGGCCGTCCATTGACCATTAACATTGTCGATTCTATACTCAAGGTACATTTCTGTAGAATCTTGATTGCCATAATTAACGGTATAACTATTTCCTACATACGAATATGCATGAGTGCCGTTGGAGGAACGACGCGTTGCATACACAGGGAACTCATCGTTTACCGGAGAAGGAGTTATGGTTTGGGTAGCAAACCATGCATTATTCTGGCTTAACTCAGCCATGTTGGCAGCATTTACCTCATTATTGATCGTATAGGTAATCGTATCGATATTTTCATTTTCGCAGATGATGTGGAACAAAGAGCTTGATCTTCCATGCCCGGTACCTTCGTCATAAGTGGCATAGGAGCCTGAACCAATTTCCATATCATCCAAGAGCGCAACAGGTGTTTCTCCAAGTTCATAGCCCGTTCCATCAGCAGCATAGGCAGTCATTACAAGGGAGAGGGACAATGTCGGCTTTCGGCCAAGCTGAAGCACTCCAGCCAAAACTAAGCATAGGCAGGCGGCAACAATACCCCATTTCACACCGTGGTGCTTTGATTTTGAACTTTTAGGAGGAGCGGCTTCCGCAATATAGTCATCGTTTACTTGACCAAGAAGATTCAGAATTCTTTTTTCTTTCATATGTCAATACCTTCTTTCTCTAAAATGTTTCGGAGCGCATTTCTTGAGCGCATTAAGGACATTTTTACTTTGCTCTCACTAATCGAATGATTTGCGGCTATTTCTTTTACAGAGCACAGATACCAATATCGCCGCAGAAAAATAATCCTCTGCTCTTTAGGTAGTCCTGCGAGAAAGTGATTGAGGACTTCTATCAATGCTAAATCATCAGCGATTTTTTCTGTATTGTCCACGTCTGGAACACACTCTTGCAATTCCTCCAAAACAAATGATATCTGACCAGAACCCCGCTTTTCGGCATTAAGATATTCCCACTTATTCAAAGCAAGGTTGCGAGTGATTTTGCCAAGAAATGTGGACAACCGTGTTGGCCGGTGTGTCGGTATAGCCCCCCACGCTTTGAGATATGTATCATTGACGCATTCTTCGCTATCTTCATAGTTTTGCAGGATATTGTAGGCAATTTTTGAGCAGTACTTCCCATATTTGCTGGCGGCCGCAACTATTGCTGCTTCGGATCGCTGCCAAAACAAATCTACTATTTGTTTATCTTCCATGTATGCCTCCTTTCCTCCGTGATAAGGCCTTTCACTTAAATACACAGAATAGCCACCTGTGTGGTCACATTTAATTACAGGCGGGAACATCTTTGCAAGATGTCCCCGCCCTCTTATGCCTACCCGGAGACGGGCAGTTCGGCAGCGGAAAGAGAAATACGTACGTTATAGAAATCAGTTTCCTCTACACCGTCCCACTCGCCGAGGAGCTGCATATCTGCCTGATTCGGCGTGGTAAAGGCATCAAAACGCCAGCCTGCGTCAGTATAGATCAGAGTGACCGGATAGGTGCGCGTGTACTCATAGCTTGTTTCCAGCCGCTTGTCACGCTCATCATCGGTTTCGTCCCAGCGTGGATAGGGATAAGAGTAGTGCGCCGTCACCGTGAAGTCGATACGATCATCCGTCCGTGAGGTCAGAGTATATTCATCTGGAATGTTGCTGTTGTAATATTGGTCGCCGTAGGCGCAGTCGAGGATAAAAAGCCGACCGTCGTGCTCAATGTAGATTGGTGCGTTGCCGTCGTCATTGCAGGCAGACCAGAACGTATCGGTGAACAGCGCGTGGACTACTCGGTCAAAGTCAGTCCAGGACTGCCAACGGCTGTGGGAGCTGATATAGGTATAGTCGGAGCCGTCCGGCGTGTACTCGTCGTACTCGGTTTGGCCGTTTGCGGCGGGGAAGGCGTCATCGATGCCGGTCGTTTCACCGTCAAACATCGCGCTGTAGAGCGCAAACGCCTGCCTGTAAAGTGTTTGCTGTTCCGCCGTCAGGAAATCCGGCGCGGCGCGAAGCCGCGCAGCATCATCCAGCGGAAGGTCGGTATCGGTCAAATAATACTCCGCGGGCTTTGATTGATTGGATGTATCCGGCTTTGCTGTGCAGCCTGCAAGCAGCAGGAGCAATACCGCAAGCGCGGTGGGAAATAGACGTTTCATCATGGTGCTTGTCCTCTTGATGTTAGATTTGAGCATGGCCCTTGCACTTTTTATTCTGGGATATATACTTCCGCAGGACGTCCGTGCCAGGGATTCTCCCAGCCGGAGGTCCCGTCCTGATAATAAATGGTGACATTTTCGGTGGAATCAAATACATAATTGGCTTGCTGCGGTGCATCGCCCTTGAAGTAGACCGCACGCAAGTTTGGACAGTCGCAAAAAGCACAGTTGCGCAGGAGTGTAACGCTGGAAGGGATCGTCACCGTCTCCAACGAAGTGCAGCCGTAAAAGGCGTTGTCCTGAATTTCCGTCACACCATCCGGAATCACCACAGCGGTTATGCTCGTGCAGCCTTCAAACGCTCCGGTCGTACCCGTGACGTTTCCAATCGCGGAAACAGTTTTTCCGTCGATCTGTGAGGGAATCACAATATCTGTTTCAGTACCGATATACCGGCTAATGGTAACTGTGCCATCCTCGTTTTCCGTTATTTCAAAGTTTGCGGCATCGGTGACAGATCCCTGCGGAGAATCGCCATTGGCTTTGTTCTCCTGCACATCGGATGTCATTTCTCTTTTTTCTGTTGGAGTAGGCGGCTGGTCATCGGTTTCCGGCGTATTCTGTGTGTCGCTGCATGAACTTAGGGTCATAAGAAGAGCAATACTTACGGTGATGACCGAAAGTCTCGGAATTTGGCGCATGATAAAAGACCTCCTGCATATTCTTAAATGGAAAAATTAAGGTGATGGGATGTAGAGAGAGTCTGGCAGCACTATCGGAGTGAGCTTTGAAAGATCGAAGCTGTCAGCCAGTTCTTCAAGCAGATCCCGCGTCAAGCCGTCGGTACTTCCCGCCAAAATAATGACGGTCACAAAGCTGTCCGACAAATCAGCCAGAATCAGTGCTCTGCCAGGGCCAAGCGCCAATGTGGCCGATATGCCGCGTGATGTTTGATACTGCCATTCCTGATAACTCATTGCATCGATAACATTGAGAGAAACTTCATTTAGTGTCCCTTTGGCGCAGCGCTGCAGCTGATACAACACCTCTGTGTTCGAAATATTTGCACTGCCGTCTACATGAAAGCTTCCATCATCAAACATATAAGTTGCTACGCCATCAGTTCCTCCAAGGTATCCGCTGCACGGTTCCAAAAGTTCTGGATGGATCGTTAGGTCGTACACTTTAGTATGAAGTTTTAAGCTGTGCTTGTTTGCAATGTGCTCCAGTTCGTCGAACATTTCTTTTGTGTAAACTGTGTAGCCGAAATAACGCTGCAGACTTTCATCGATCACATTACCGAGAGAAGAGGCAATCGTGCCGTCCGGATCATACTGATTCAGAAATGCTGACCACTCGGACAATGCCTGACCCTCAGGGGTGTTCATATATCCGGAAAGGCCAATCATACAGGGTTTTGGCACGACCTCTCCCTGCGCATATTCACCGCTTTCACGTTGTTTCGGAAATAGGAGAAGATCGCCAATTCCCAAAAGGTGCGCAGCCATTACTGTAGCAGTTAGGCCGACGATAAGTACAGCTATGAGAAGGAGAGATTTGCCACGAGAAAGTTTTACCTTATGATGCTGATATTCAATGGCTTCGACAATAAATTTGTCATCGATCTCATTTAATGCACCGGAGAATTTCTGAGCCAATGTCAACAAGCCAAAACACCCCTTTCTGCAAGATGCGTTTGTAATTGCTTACGGATTCGGGAAAGCCGGACAGAGACGTTCTTTTCCGTCAGACCGGTTCGAGCCGCAATTTCTGCATAGCTGTCGGAGAACCAGTAGCGCCGCAGGAAGATCACGCGGTTTTCCTGTGACAAGTCCCTGAGAAAGTCTTCAATGATCGCAATCAACTCTTTTTCCTCGAGAGAGTCTTCAACCGAGACTGAGGAAGAAAGGCAATTTTCCAATTCCTCCATTGTCGAGTCGTAATTGCTGTTTCGCTTGAGAGCTGTATTGGCCCGATAACGCATGATAGAAATATTCCGAACGATCTTGCAGACAAAGACGGACAGCGGATTGGGCCTGTGCGGAGGGATCGCGTTCCAAACGCCGAGATAGGCATCATTCACGCATTCCTCCGCGTCCTGTTGATCCTTCAAAATGCTACGGGAAAGATTGTGGCAGGTCGCCCCATATTTGCCGTCCAGCGCTTCGATTGCAAGCTCGGAACGTGCAAAGAACAAATCAATGATCTTGATATCATCCACAAGGAATCACACCCTTCTATCTATTAACTTGCAAGCCAGAATGAAATACTACATCAAAGCGGAAATTTTTGTCGAAAATTTTGGCGGATCGCCTATTCTCCGCTGTCGTATTGTTGCCCCAACATAAAAAGCAATACGACCAGCAAGATCTCATTTCTTCACCCAGACCGGTTTTCGTTCCATTCTATAACAGATGTGCAGGGATATCAAACCCTCGAAGGATTTCAGAATATGTTCGCTATGTCATTTGGAACGAATGCTTCTGCTCCAACTGTCTTTTCCCAATTTCTCGAAATATGTACAGGTCTGCGGTGCATTTTTTCTAAGGCTCTTCATCATTTCCGAATCGTTGCCGTGGATGATGCAATAGGCAAAGCAGTCTGCGAAGTATTCTCTGGCGTTGGTTTTGGCATAGTCTCGCAGCGGCGCGGCGGCAGCTTCTGCACGAAAGAGCTGTTCATGCTCTGCGGGGAATCCCAGCATCCAATCGAGGAAATGTCCGAATTCGTGGAGCGTCGCGCTGGCCTCCGAGATGTAGATGGTTTTCTGGCCGTAGCTGGTGGCTCCAATGCAGCTCATGTTCAGTTTCTTGCTGAGGCCGCCCATGTAGTCGAAGTCGATGCAATATGTCCAGCCGGCGGCATTGAAGGCATCGAGGACCTGTTCGGGTAATTTCCGCAGTTCCAGCAGGAAATCGTTGACATTGACACCTGCCGCATTCACCAACGTCACCGGTACAGGCGGTTCCTCAATGCGGAAGCTCTGTGTCAGGACAACATGAAGAATGATTGCCGCATCTCCGCGCGTCACGAGCGCATTGGTATCCGCATCATCAGAGCACAGCCCGAGCTCCCGCCCCACGCGCAGGATGTTGTCAGCCGTGCTGAGCGATGCTCCTCCCTCGTAGAGCGTGCTGTCATAGACCGGAATATCCGCGGCGGCAAAAGCACTCTCAACCAGCATGCTGCGACACATCGGTGAGCGCGGCGCGGAGAGTGCGGTTTCGTTCAGCCAGCCCTGCCGGTAGGCTTCCACGACGCTGCTTTGACCTACATCCTGCCAGCTGTCACCGATAGTTTCCACACCATAGGCGCGGCAGAGCATGACAGCCCACTGCTCCACAGTGATGAGCTGTTCCGGCGAGAAGCAGTCATTTCCCGTTCCGGCAGCGATCTCACATTCTGCCAGATATATCACGCTTTCATAGCAGTCCGCAGACTCCGGTACGTCATCAAAGCCTGTGCAGGCAGCGGAAGCGGCTGTGGGCAGGATCAATGCCAGGACAAGGGTGCAGACAGCCAGCGCTGTTCTTCTAACGATAGTCTTCATAAGTTCCTCCATATTCTTGTTCTTTCTCTGTCCTGTATCCTCCGGTAGAGTAGGCTCTTCTGGATGCGCCATGGTGACGCTACCCTATGGACAGAATTTTGAAAAGGAAAACGTCACAGTCCCCCCTTGGCGGGAGGCTGTGACGTTTTGTGCTTTGTCAGCCGGTATAAATTGCTGGTGAGGCTGCCGTTGGAGCGGCGGCGGTTCCGCTTCTCGATGAGCTGCCTGCGCTCAAGATCTGTCAAGGCCCGCTGGACTGTCCGCGGCGAAAGCCCTAATTCACGGGCGATGGTCTTGATCCCCGGCCAGCAGACGCCGGAGGCGTCTGCCCGATCTCGAAGGTAGATATAGACCGCCTTCTCCCGGTGGCTTAGATGCTCCTCAGCGTAAATAAAGTTGAATTGACTCATCTGCCTCCCTCCATGTTATAGGGACTCTTTGTGCAACTCCGATGGATGCTGCGGACGAGTTCGCCCTGGTCTACGTAGGAGATCTTTCGGGCTGCCCGCTCCGGCATCCGATAGCCGTCTGGATCAAAGGTGATGCCCCAATCCAAAAAGAGACGCAGCTTGGTGCGCATGGGATGTGTTCCCGTTTTCATCACTACAAACTCACCCTTGGGGATGGATTTCAGTTCATCTGGTGTCATGAGAGCGCGCTCCATCATCTGCAAGGACTGGCTGCTCTCTTTCCCCTGACTGACGGAGCCGGACAGCACGGTCCTGCTGCCGAGGGCGGCGGAGAGGGCATCTGCCGTTTTGCTCTGGGGCGAAAAGCCGCCGAAGATGGTGTCCTGGCAGTTGTCACATATAATTTCCGCACCTTCTTTACCATAGTTCTTCTCTAATTGGGTGAGGCTCTGGATGATGGGCACCAGTGTCAGCCTGCGGGAGCGTCCCGCGCTGAATAGGGGCAGAATGTCAAAGGGCGGCATGGTTCCCAACTCATCACAAAACAACACCACACGGTTTTTGAGCCTGCCGCCGGTTTCATCCGCCACGGAGAACAATTCGCGGGACAGATTTTGGATCATGAGCGCCGCGATGAAATTCTTTGCCGGATCTTCTTCCGGTAAAATCAGGAAGATGGCGCACTTCTCCGAGGCAAACATTTCGGCATTGATGGGGCTGTCATAGCAGATGACCTGTTCCAGCTCCGTATCCAGAAAGGCGTTGAGGCGGGACATGACGGTGGACATGACCGAAGCCATAGATTGATCCGCACTGGTGAGGGCGGCGCCTGCCAGCCACCGGGCCTTATGCTCCGGTGGCAGTTCATCCATGAGCAGCTGAAAGCCATTCTTGCCTCTTGACTTCGGCACCGCCAGCAAATCTTGCACCAGCTTGAAGGCTGAAACGATGTGCCGCTTCTCCGGCTCCCCATCCTTTGGTGGTGCGAACTCCGCCAGCAGAAGCACAATGGCAGTCAGCAAACCTTCAGCGCTGTCGTAGAAGAAAGCATTCTCACCATACTGGGCAGCGTCGCCGTCCGGGTTGATAATGGTCTTGGCGAGGATCTTGGCGTATTTCTCTGCGCGCGCTCGGGCAGCGAGGTTCTCCGGATGCTTGCGCGCAATATCCATGTAGTGATTCATCAGCGTCAGGAAATTGAAACCGTCTGAGCGGGTTGGGTTGCGCAGGTCGATGACAGATACCTTGTAGCCATAGTATCGGGAGGCGATGGCACCGTAGTTGCGCGCCAAGTCTCCCTTGGTGTCCAGCGCCAGATAGCTCATACCGCTGGCGCTGGCGTACTCTAAATTCGCGTATAAAAAGTACGCAGTCTTGCCCACGCCGGAAGCGCCGATCATAAGGCAATGGATATCATCGCTGTCCACCAGCGCGCGGACATCCTGCTGATCTTCCACGACATTTTTGATTTTGGAAATTGCCGTTTTCTTTTTCTTCGGCTTTCGCTGTTCTTTTTTTCCCGCTGTAGGACGGCGGAGCCTCTCCAGCAGCTTGTGAGTAGTTTGCGAAATCACACCTCTTTTGGCTCTGCGCTTTCTGCCGCCCATACTGCCGAGGATGATGCCCTGCACCGCAGGAAGATCTTCGCCCTTGCGCCAGCGGCGCGGGCGAAACGGAACTACATGATAGGTCGTGTGGATCTCCTTGGGGGTTGCCCAACGCGCCGTGCCGTGCTGACCGTCGCCGACAGTTTTGTTCTTGAAGTTGTTGAGAGAATAGTTCTTGGAGAGGAAGGACACCAGGAGCAAAAATGCCAGCAGTCCGCCGCCAAGCAAAATCAAGGGCCATACATTTTCGTTCATGTGTCTTTCTCCTTCTTCTCAAATTTGGCGCAGAGATCGTCATTCCAGTCCTTGCGCACCGGGCAGAGCCGCTCCACATCCAAGCCCATCTCCTCCAGCGCATCCGTCATAAGGTCACAGGCATCGTTGCCCGCGTCATCGTTGTCGAGACACAGATATACCATATCCAGCTTTGGATTCTGACGCAGCCGTTCCAGCACCGGCTGGATGGAGAGCCCACAGCAGGCGACATAGCTGTGTTCCTGCCAGCCGTAGGGATAGAGCGTGATGTGGGACAGGAGGTCGATGGGTGCCTCGAACACATAGAGGGACTTGTCGGTCCCGTTTTTGTGAAAGCAATGCTCACTTGCGCTGCCCTCGATGTTCATGCGGAACACTCGTCCCTCGCTGTTGGTACTGCGGATGTGGGCGTGCTTGGCCTCACCGCAGTCATCCAGCCCCACGAAAACACAGTTGTGATGCCTGTCCTCGTAGAGCAGCTTTTCATGTACGAAGGCGGAAATAACCTCGCGGTCAATGTGGCGCTGACGCATGAGGTAGGCATACATACGGCGCATGGTTCCGTAAGGCTCCGGCAGAGCGAAGGGCTTCGGAGCCTCCTTCACAGGTTTCGCCTGTTCATACGATTTTCCGTTCTTTCTGCCCAGCAAAAGCAAAACCGCCTCCGGATAAGGGAGACGGTAATAACGCTGGACGAAGCTGACGGCATATCCGCCGACGCGCGCGGAGTGGTCGAACCATTTGTTGCCCCGCACGGTGATGCTGGGATCGTTGGGGGGACGGAACTCCCGGCCGGAGCGCACGGGTCGTTCCCCCTGGGCGCGCAGCAGAGACACGAGATCCGTGTTCTGCGCCCGTGCCTTTTCCTCCGGCGTGAAATAGATAAATTTGCTCATGACATGTCCTTTCATAATTCTGCTTTGCGCTATCTGAATGTCTGCTCCTCGTGGTCGTCCGGCTTGTGTCCCATCACCAGCCGCTTGCGCTGCAATTCCTGACGGCGCTTGCGGTCGATCTGCAAGCCGCGGTGGATCTGATCGACCTTGCTGTTGTCCTCGAAGATCCTGCTCATGTGATGCAGCATCCGCACGATGGTTTCGCTCACCGTGTGGGCATGGTGATCCGCTCCTGCCGGTGCGCTCCCTTTCTGCTGTTCGGGGTGATCTGACCACTGAGAAAAAGCCGGTGCATCTTCAACCGCAGGTGGTGTGGTACCCTCAGAAGCGGCATCATCAGAGGAGGCGGAATCTTCTGGCGTGGCACTCGCCGCACGGTCAGATTTGGGCTGCGCCGACGCGAGAGATGCCGTGACCTCAGAGGCCTTTGGTGCGGCTTCTGCGGCATCTTTTTTGATGGTAGGTTCTTCCTGCGCGGAAGGTGTTCTCCCCACATCCGCGTACCGCTGACGTTCCGCCATCCATTGCAGCGTTTCCTGAATGACCATATTGCGAACAGTCCGAAACTCCTTTTGCTGGGAGAGCGGCAGACGTTTGCGCGGCCGCTGATCGTAGTCCAGGCACACCTGCTCGTAGAGCGTCTGCCACGTTTCGTAGGCGGCAGATACCCGCTCGTCCTTCGCCAGTTCCTCCACGATGGCATCCACGATGGCCTTTGTCCGTGGCGGCAGGTAGCCGTAGACCTTTCGGCCCTTGACCGTCATCAGGCGTTCCGCCAGCTCCTCGGTGAGCTGCTCCAGACGCGGGTTATCCGATGTGCCATGCTCCAGCTGCGCGATGCACTCCACCATTGCCTTGCGAGTCTGCGCCTGCAACTCTTGCCGCGCGGTATCCTTTTGCTGGTAGATGTGCATCCGATCCGCGTGGTAGATCCGTCTGGCGAAGGCGGACTTCACCTGCCGGATGCCTTCTTTGGTGAGATACCCTTCCTTGGGGTCCGCGGAGAAGAGGATCATGTGGATATGCACCTGATTCGGCTTTCGGTGGAAGGCGGCATACCAGCGCAGGTTGTCCGGCTGGATCTTGTACGCTTGCGCGATATCGCAGACGGAGGCGTTCACCAGCGCCCGCCAGCTTTCCGCGTTGTCATAGCCCAGCCGCTCCGCGTCCTCACGGCGCAGCGCCACCACCGGCGTCCACACATTTCCCGGATGCTCCGCCACCTCCCGTACCGCCCGCGCGAGATTTTGTACCTTACCGTTGGCGTCCCACAGCCCGTGCTCACCGTCTTTCTGGACGCCGGGGCGATGGGAGATGTAGTCGATGAAATTCTCCTTTTGATCCAGCGCCTCCATGTAGTTTTCCCGCACCTGCTGGATGAACGCGGAGGCATTGCCCTGGGTGGGGTGATCCAGATATTCCTCGTACTCAATGAGTTCCCAGCAGGAGGGGAAGGACTTCAGCAGCCGCGTGATAAAATCCCGCTGCTTTTTTGTGGCGGGGAGTGTACTGCGCTCATCCGCCAGCAGCTCCACGCCGGGACGGGTGGCGACGTAGCGGGTACGATGGGCCAGCTTCGCGGCGTTCTGTCCGCCCTTGAGGTAAGGGGAGATCAGTACGATCCGGGCCATGCGTCATCCGGCTCTATGCGCCGCTGGCTCCGCACCGCGCTTTCAAAACTCACCTGACCGTTGGTGCGTTTCACCTCATCCACGGCGTAGGCCCGCAGCTCCCGCGTGTGGATGGGATCGGTACGGAAGTGGGCGGCGATGGTGTGGCAGAGCATATTCAGCTCCACCGCGCACTTGAAGAGGATCGTCCGCAGACGGTTGTTGTTGTCGTCCAGCGTACCCTGAATGGCAGTGAGGATGGCTTGGGAGATGTAGGCGGTGTTGTCCTCCGTGCCGAGATAGCCCATGTAGAACCGCAGGGCCTTTTCTACGAATTCATTGCGGCTGCGGCAGTTATCAGCTTTCAGCCAGCCGTCCATGCGGTCGATCATGTCGGGCGGGAGCCAGAATGTCGTTTTCTTTTTCACTTTTTCTTCCATCGGTGTTCTCCTTTCCTTGCCGTCGGTCAAAAGGGGCGCGAGTGCCGGAAACACCGTGCCTTTTTGGAAACCAGACTGCGGTTTTTCTGAAATGTGCTGAAATAGACTGCGCTTTGGAAAGCGCGAAAAAGCCCCGCACTGCGGGGCTTTGTGGGCGGGCCGCGGGCGCTTGCGACTGCGGCCCTTTATCTTGTTCCACTATCGAACGGGTAAATAAGGGGCGAAAGCCTCTGGAACAGGGCATGGTCAGGAGGAAAAACACCCTCCCCAAAGGCTCATTTCTCCATCGTCGAAGCTGTATCCACACGGATTTTTCGCACATCGCCCACAAACGCCGCAACACTCGCTTCAATGGGCTTTGGCGGGTACACACGCCACCCCAGCCCTTAAACGCGCACACAGCGGCACACAGGGCGAACGGTGCGGGGAAACGGGGAGCCGCCCTGCGCGGCACATTTGAAAGCACAAAAATCTGCGTAAAACGCTTTCAAATTCGGGACAGAGAAAAACCGCGGGAGCAGAATAACAGCCGCCAAACTGCGGCTGCCCGCCAAGGGCGGGTTGACGCAGTTCGGCGGCGCCGCGGGCCCGCAGGCACGCGCAGCCTGGACGCTGTTGTTTCCGCAGTCGTGAGTGCTTCAGCCTTGCTGTGCCTGCATTTGTACCTACAGCTTCATCACCGGCCCCTGCTGCTGTTCCGGTTCCTCGCGGAATTGCTGCGCGTAGTCGTGGAGACTCATGCCGGTCTGCTGTTGACAGTATTCCCCCATCTTGCGCAGCAGGACATCCTGCTCTGCGGCGTTGAGCGGATAGCTCCAGCTCTCCTCGGAGCCGTCACCCTTGCAGAGCGTCAGCTCCAGCGTGTCGCAGGGTCTATCCTCCGCGATGTCGTAGTTGGCATAGATGTTGAGCCAGTCATCGTTTTTGTCTGTGAGGACGAATGTACCGAAGGCAGCATCTACATCGAACTCCGCCTGTACATAAAAATTGAGCTTGCCGTCCGATTCGATGATCTCGTCACCGAAAGAGAAATTTCGCGCGGAGAGATGTCCCGCCGAGGTGATTTCCTTACCGCTCAGATAATCCAGCAGCTTGCGCCACTTATCATCGCTCGACGCGAATTGCGACCGTGTGGCATGGTACACCGCCGCTGACACATCCCGCATCGCCCAGGTCCGCCAACCGTCCATGATGTGAACGGCGGAGAACTCCCGCTTGTCGAAGTTCACATCGAACACGCCGCGCACCTTGCCGGTGTTCTCCATGCGTACAGCGGTCAGGGCGTCAAACTCTTTTGCTGTGATGGGTTGCCCGCCGAAAAACATTCCGATAAATTTGTCCGGTGCAACACCATTGCCCTTTGTAAGATAACCGCGCAGCTTTTTCCCGACCGCCAGCAGCTCCTCACCGAGCGAGGTCTTGAAGTACCACTCCTGCCCGCGTTCCGTCACATGGTAGGCGGCGTAGGTGCGGGCTGCTTCCTCCTCCGTGCGCCGCGCGGCATCATCCGCGTAGATCTCGGCACTGATGCGTTTGTACTCACGTTCTGGGAGGTGGTTGCAAAGCTCATCCAGCACATCTTCCAGATGCTCCTCCAAGGTTTCATCCCTGAGATGCTTCTCAATGGCATCCTTCCATCGCCGGTCGATCCACAGTGTGATGTCTACATGATCTGCCATCTCACTCACCAGCCCTTTCGCCAACAGGCTGTGCCAACGCGGAGGGAGGCTCCTCCCGCGGCTGCGGCTTCGCCGGCCTTGACGGACGGCGGGGCCGGGCAGCGGGCGCTGTACGGCTGTCCAGATATTCCCGCACCGGCTCCGGCACCTCGGATTCGTAGAGACATTTGAGCAGTTCCTCCAGCTGCGCCTGCACGCTGGTGTTTTTCTTTTTGAGCGAAAATTCGAGAGCGGCAAGCTGCTCACTCTCGAATGGGATCGTGACATTTTCTTTTTTCATAGTCGGCATATTCCTCCGTTCCTATTTCATCTGCATCGTCTGTTCTTGCACCGTCTGCTCACAGATTTCAAACAGCGTATGAGAGAATTCTTCTTCCTGTCTCATCTCCTGCGTTGAGACCCATGCGCTGCGTACTGCCTCCAGCGGGTCATCCATCGCCGCCAGCACTTTCAACTGTTCACGGTCTAAACACATGGTCAGCAAGGCATTATAGCAAAAACGGTTCGCCTCGATCTCTCCTGCGTTAGCGATGAGCTGTCCCTGCGTCATGCGGTAGAGAGAATCTGTGTATTCTCTCTGCTCGCGCTCGACGTGTTCAAACAGGAGCTCCCGTAGTTCCGATGTGGTATGCACCGGATTTCCCTGCATGATCCCATCCGTAAGAAACAGTGCCACATCGATGGCCTCCGCGCTGCGGAACGCCATATCGCCGCGGTAGCCAATCTTCAGCAGAGAGAATTCTCTTGCCGCCCGCGCCAGCTCTTTGGGGCTGTCGGGAGGGATCTCCTGATCCCAGCGGTACCAGTTATCCTCATAGCCACGGGGCGTGAGTTTGAGGAGAACATAATCCTTCGGCACGAATTTGGGATAGCGGCAGAGCTGACCGCCCACGGCGTAATAGGGCTTGCCCTCACAGAGAACCGTCTGCCCCATATACGCTTTCATTTTGTCGAGGCTCTCACAGAACCAACATTCCGTATCGTTGAAGCGGCGGATCACGCCGTCGTCCAGAATGCTATCAAGATGTTCCTTTTTCGTCAGGTGATAGACCGTGGAAGGTCTGGGGACTTTTTTGTATGCCATGTTATTCGACCTCCTCGTAGTAGTCGCGGAGCTGGAAGCCCAGCGCCTCCATGTCGCTGTGATCCATGCCGAGCCCGTGACGCAGGATGTCATAGAGATTCCCAGCGTCATAGCGGCTGCTGAGAAAATCCACGAGCTTCGCAACCAGCTCCTGCTCACGCTCCGGCGTGATCGGTTTTATTGCAGTATTCATAATCAATTTTTCCTTTCAGCCTTTCGGCAGATACGCCCTCGGATTCGTTCGTTCCCCGTTGACGCGCACCTCGAAGTGGAGGTGCAGCCCGGTGGAGCACCCGGTGCTGCCGGAGAGGGCGATGATGTCTCCCGCCTGCACGGTTTGTCCCACTCTCGCCAGAAGCTGAGAGCAGTGGCCGTACAGCGTGGTGAGTCCGTTGCCGTGGTCGATCATCGCATAGGTTTCGATGTGTTCGTCAGTAATGAGCATATCAGGTCATTTTCTTTTCCCGTCTAAGCGCCTCCAACAGCTTTGGATGGACAACCAGGACATACCAGCAGCCCTGCTCATCCTTCCTCATATCAATGACTACCATTTCAAGCAATCCTGCTGTCTTAATCGGTTCCGAATCTCCGGAATAGTCCAGAAGTACAGTGTATTCTTCACCGCGCAGAGCCTTTTCAGCTTCATCGGAGGCAAGCTTCAAAACACCTTGCGGCATCAGAAGCATGAAGCAATTGTTTGGACAGGATTCCAGCATCTGCTTCACGGTTTCTGGCTGTTCATCATCGATCAGATACCCATTTCCTTTCTGCTTGTACAGTTCCGCAAGCAATCGGGAAAAAGCATTACCTTCTCCGGCATTCTGCTGCTCCATCCACACTTCAGAAATCATTCCCAGCGGCTTTTCCACCTGTAGCAAAAATAGAACGTTTCTTCTTGTCAGTTTTTTTCTCTCCGCCATCAGTCCTCTGCGGCACACCTGCATGGCGGAGATCTCCGCCGCGGACTGGATCAGTTCGCCACGTTCCAGATGATCCAGCCCACGCATATAGGCAGCCATCTCTGCCTCGGTTCGCTCAAATAACAGGCCCCACAGTTCACTGGAGGTCAGTTCCTTGTGGCTGACGATTTCGCCGGCAAGGAATTTTGGCACATCAATCACTTCCGCATTTTGAAATGCCATATCACCGCGATATCCAATACACAGTGGGAAGAATTCTCTTTCTGCCTGCATCATTTCATCGGAACTGCTTGAAGGTTGATCCTGAGTCCGGCGATACCAGGCATCTTCCTGCCGGATGGGAGCAAGCTTGAGAAGGATGTGTGCTTCCGGGTTAAAGTTGGAGTAATGGCAGAGCTGTCCATCTGCGGTGCGATACGGTTTACCCTTACACATCACGGTCTGCTCCATGTATGCCTTCATTTTATCGAGGCTCTCGCAGAACCAGCATTCGGTATCATCGAAGCGGCGGATCATGCCATCGTCCAGAATGCTGTCGAGATTGCCTTTTTGTGTCAAATGATAGACCGTGGACGGTCTGGGAACTTTTTCGTATGCCATATTATTCGACCTCCTCGTAGTAATCGCGGAGCTGGAAGCCCAGCGCTTCCATGTCGCTGTGATCCATGCCGAGTCCGTGACGCAGAATGTCATAGAGATTCCCAGCGTCGTAGCGGCTGCTGAGAAAATCCACGAGCTTCGCAACCAGCTCCTGCTCACGCTCCGGCGTGATCGGTTTTATTGCAGTATTCATAATTAGTTTTCCTTTCAGCCTTTCGGCAGATATGCCCTTGGATTCGTCCGTTCCCCGTTGACGCGCACCTCGAAGTGGAGGTGCGGCCCGGTGGAGCGCCCGGTGCTGCCGGAGAGGGCGATGATGTCTCCCGCCTGCACCGTCTGGCCCACTTTTGCCAGCAGCTTGGAGCAGTGGCCGTACAGCGTGGCAAGGCCATTGCCGTGGTCGATTATGACATAATAGCCGTAGCCTCCGGCATTGTACTTGGAGACCGTCACAGTCCCCGGCAGCGCGGCGCGGATGGGCGTGCCGGTGGGAACAGCCAGGTCCATGCCGGTGTGCCCCTTGCGCTTCCCGGTGATGGGATCGATGCGGTTGCCGAATTCAGAGGTGACACGGCTTTCCCATCCTGAACCGATGGGCGAACAGAAACCGTCCGCGCCGATAAACGGCACATCCGCGCCGGGAATCCAGCCCTCCGAACCTCCGGCAACGCCATAGCGGACGAGGTTGTAGACACTGTCGGCGTTGGACTTCTGTTCCGCAGATATTTCCAAGTGAAGAGTGTTTTCAATATTGCTGTAGACCTCCGTCTTATTCGCAATGGGTATCGCCACGGTGTATCTCTCCTCGGTTTCCGTCCCGTCCTCATCGGTGATGGTGCGGGTACGTTCCTCGTAGGTCACGAAGCAGTCCACGAATTGCTTATGTGCTCGCTTGCTCGGTGCGTCCTCTCCAAAGAAAATGGCATAGAAAACAGCCTTGACGCGGATACCGTCAAGGCTGTTGCTGTTCTCCGTCATGTCATTGACGGCGGCGATGGCATCGTCCAGCAGCGTAAAGCTGCGGCGCATATCTTCGATGTAGGCGACATATTCCGTGGGTGTTTTGCCCGGAATGCTGCCGCCGTTGAAGCACAGCAGAACAGCGGAATTGTTATGCTCCGCGCTGCCGGAGAGCAGAGAGCAGATCAGCGCCAGCGTCAGGATCAACGGTGAACAGATCGCCGCCACGATCCAGCCCAGCTTTCGCCGGGTGTCCTCATCCGAGAGCGCTGCAGCGGCGAGCTTCGCCAGTGCCGCGACGGGTACCGCCATTACCGTCCACCTGCCGTTCCGAAAAGTGCCTGCTTGTACTCCGGGGCCTGCACCTGCAATAGATAGCGTTCATTGCCGCACTTGTAGAGGCAGGAGCCGCGCTGCGGGTCCCGGATCAGGGCATACTCGGACTCCTCTAACTGGAGGTTATCCATGAAGAATTTCTTGTCCACGTTGCCGCCGTTAAAGATGAACTGATGGACGGGGATGGAAAAGAGAGGGCGCGTCAGCTCCCGTATCCCCGGCTGGGTGAAGTCCTCCAGATTCTGGCTGGCGAGGAACAGGGCGGATTCCTTTTTTCGTACTCGCTTGAGGGCATTGCGGATGTAGGTGATGACGGTGGGATCGGACAGCCACAGGTACAGCTCGTCAATGGCTGCCACGGAATTGCCCAGCGTCAGAAGCTGATCCGACATATAGGACAGCAGACTGAACAGCAGCGTGTTTCGCAGATTTTCCGCCATGTTATCCAGCCCCTTGACACAGAAAACAAGGAATTTGGAGTTCGTGATATTGGTATGCCCGTTGAAAAACCGGGAATCCGCGCCGCAGCACATGGAATGGAGCCCCAGCAGCAGATCCCGCAGCATCTCCCGCGGATAGAGGCTGTCTGCACCATCGTAGTGGTCATAGCTTTCCTGAATGGCGTTGTAGAGGTCAGAGAGGATTGGGTAATCGGTCGGCTGCATTCCGGCAAAGTCCGTGCGGTCGGTGATGTTCCACTTTTGATAGAGCCGCTCCACCATCAGTTCCAGCGTGTCGATGTGTGGCGTGTCAAAGCCCTTGTAGACGCGGAACACATCCCGCAGGAAGGAGATGTGCTGGGAGAGCAGCGTCCCCCGGAAAGCGTCCGGCGCGTCCGGATCGTCCGGCCCGCTGCCATCATCCCAGCAGCGGGGCTCCAGCAGGTTGATGCGGTACTGCCCGCTTAAGTAGTCCAAAAAGCAGCCGCCCAGGGCGCGGCATTCATCCTCCATCTCATGCTCGGAGTCCAGAGAGATCACGCTTTTGCCCGCCTCCCGCACATTGCAGAGCAGGAGCTTCAGAAGATAACTTTTACCCTGCCCGGTGTTGCCAAGGATGAGGGCGCTGGCGTTGGTCTTGTCGGCGGCCCGGCGGTCGAAGTCCACAATGATGTTGGAGCCGAAGCGGTCACGGCCAATGAAGAAGCCCTCGGGATCGGTTTTGCCGGAATAGTTCATGGGGTACAGATTGGCAACGCTCCTGGCGGGCAGGACACGCTCTGCAAAATTGGCAAGCTGGCTGCCGCCCGCTGGGTTGGCGGAAAGAAAGCCCTCCCGCTGGCGCAGGAGCAGCGGATCGGCGCCCATGCGGGAGCGGACCAACTGTGCGGATACCGTGTCCCGCGCCGCGCGCAGCTTTTCCGTATCCGCCGCGGCAATGTCCAGATACACGCCGCAGTGGATGAGCGGCTCCTTTTCCTGCCGCTGCTTCGCCAGCAGCTCCGCCATATCCCGCAGGTTGGCTTCCGCCGTGACGCTCTGCTTGTAGTCGTTGGTGTTGCTCCGCTCCATGCGGCTTTTGTTGGTGGCAGCGTGGAGGATGGCGTCCTCCTCGGCGGGCGTGACCTGCCGTGCCGTCAGGCGCAGGTTGACGCCGCCCATATCGCCAAGGCCCCGCAGCAAAGCCAGCTCATCCGTCATGGGCGGGTAGCTTTTCAGCGCCATCGCCGTGTGATACCGGCTGCCGAGGATGAAGTGATCTGTGTTGAACTTCACCGCCGCGGGCGCGATCATATCCAGAAAGTCCTTCGGACGCAGGGCCTGCTCCGGCATCTTCTTTTTCTTCTTCTGCTTCTTTTTAGCCATGTACATACTCCTCTCCATCGTGATCACGGAAGACCTCCGTGGTGAGATCCTGCCGATAGTAGATCGCCAGCAGGCGCTTGACATCCTGCTCCTCCGCCAGACGCACACGGAGCCCGTGGTCGCAGATGGCTTTCTCCAACTGCCGCAGCGCGCTTTCATCCGCACCGGCTTTTTCATCCAGTGGGAGCACCAGCACAAATTTGCGGGAGGAGGCGGAGGAGAACTGGATGGCGTCCAGATGGGCCATGTCCCGCTCCAGCAGCTCCCGCACGGCAGGCTCCGTTTCCTCCTCCAGTCGCCGCAGGTAATACTCCTTGTTCCGCTGGAAGGATTCGCGGGAATCCAGAGCCAGAATTTCCAAGGTTGGTTGGGTGCTCAGAAGCATGGTGAGAGAGCGGACGCGGCCACGGATGACCTCCGGGGACAGGACGGAGAGGTTGTCTGGCTGGATCAGGAAGAAGACCCGCTCTCCGGAATCTGTCACGATGCCGTGGGGCGTCACGCGGACGATCCCCATGAACTGCCGTGTCGACTGCCGCTGGCGCAGCTCCTTTTTCTGTTTTCGGTTCATGGGTCCAGCCTCCATTCATAGTATTGCTGCCGCAGAAAGAGAAAACAGGCGGCACGGCGCAGGAAGTCTAAGATACTGCTGCCATCCACCTGAATGGTGAGGAAGGCATACAGCACCGTGACCACCAGCAGTCCCATGCCGAGGCCCTGGGTCAGCGCCAGCACAGAGAGCAGAGCGCCGATGCCAATCACGGCGATGTCCCGCAGCAGCCAGAGCCACAGCATGGGCTTGGCTTTCAGGTTTTCGGGGTAAATAAACATTTTGTTCCTCCAAAGCGAAACCGCTGCCGAGAATCTCAGCAGCGGTTCGCACGATGTATTTCTTATTCTTCGGCAGTGCCGGTGTCCTCCGCCAGCGCCTGCCGGATACAGTCCAGGAAGAAGGCGTTCTGCTTGATGCCGTTCCGCTTGAGGTATGCCTTGAGCTGCTCAAACAGCTCGGTGGGCACCTGAAACGCCACCGTCCTCACATTGTCCTTGTCCATCTTCACATTTTCCTCCATTTCATAATATTTTGTGATGAGCGCGGTCATGTACCGGCTCAGTGTCTCGCCGGATTCCGCCTGTCGCTGCCGTACTTTGGTATGCAGCTCCAATGGGATCTCAGCACAGAGGTTGCGCGTTTTTTCTGCCATAGCAGTTCCTCCGATCTTTTTAATGGTAAAGCCAAGATACCCGAAAGCAAGTGTGAAAGCTATTACCAGGACCAACTAAAAATCCCATTCCAAATCAAGCGTAATGACCATAGCCACCCGCTGCATGAGGTATTCCACGCAGGGGATGGCAACGCTGTTGCCGAGGGCTTTGTAGCGTGCGGAGTCCGAAGCGCCGGGAACATCGGTCCAGCCATCCGGGTAGCCCTGGAGCCGTTCGCACTCCAGCGGCGTGAGGCGGCGAATGAGATTCCGGCAGTCCGCATCCCAGGTAGAGGGCGGCTGACAGACAAGGTCTGTAGCGTCCTTGTGCTGCCGCGCGCTCTCCGTGGAGGCGATCTCGTCATCCCTGAACTGATCCACCCGCTGGCGGGCATAGACGCTGTGGCGATCCGAGGTGGTCAGGGTATAGGAAATATCCCGCTGCCAGCCGAAGCCGTTGCCGCCGTTTTGTGGCTGGCGGTCAATGGCGTTGCCCGCAATGTAGATGACTTCCTCCTGCTGTACAAGGGGAATGTTGTTCCCTCCGGTCCCATAGCGGGCGGACATGGTGGGCGCTACATCATGCGGCCCCGTGTATCTTCCGTCAATGCCATGGTTTTCATAAACTTTGGGTCCTGTCGGACGCAGAATCAGAGGCTGGTGTCCATGCTCCTGTACCCGCAGGGTTCCGGTGACGTTCTCACTGCACTCCATGATCTGCCCACCCTGATCATTGATGCAGAGGATGCTGGGCATACAGTTCCCGCTGGGGCTGCCTTTCAGGGTAGGCGATACGCCTTCCTGATATCCGATGGTTCCGGCACTCGCGCCAGCCCCAGCAGAAAATCCAGCGACAAAGGTTTGTTGTTTCAACCCCGGCTGAGCCTGCAGCGCACCTGCTACATCATGCAGGTCACGCACCTCGTCCCGCTGGTTGGCGGCGAATGCGATCTGCTTTTGCGGACCACTCTGACTGCTGCCGGGATTTGTGATAAAGGTCTGCATTTGAAGGTTCTGCGTTGCCATCAGGGCACCGGACACACCGTCTAAGTCAATTCCTTCACTGCGTTGGTTGATATGATAAGCTTTCACTTCGCCGGATATGGGCGCGGGCGGGTCAAGCCCTGCCTGCATACGCAAAGCAGCTTCCAATAAGGGTGGCAGCGATTTGCCGCGGCACTCTGCGCGGCGCAGGATACCCAGGCACGCTGTCTGGGATAGCGAGTATCGGGATGGCGCTGTAGCCTGCAAAATCTGCCACAAGGAACACTCGACGGCGTCTTTGGGGCACTCCGAAGTGTTGAGCGTCCCAAACGATCCAAGCCACGGAGGATCGTACTCCCAATATGCCCCCAGCATATTCCCAGCGCCCGGTCTCAGGTCTAACAGCATGAAGGTATGGTTCTTCAACTTGGAGGAACGCTTCGAGGACCTTTTGAAAATCCGCCCCAGGCTTCTTCTGACCCGTTTCAGCGTCCCGCCCACTTGAGAGAGCACCGACGACATTTTCCCAGATCCCGAATCTCGGCCGAATATGGATTCCTGTCCTTCCAGATTTTCTGTCTGCATCTCGCATCTCCTGAATGATCCGTATTTGTTCCATAAAGAGGCCGGAACGTGCGCCGCTCAATCCGGCGCGCATTCCGGCCACACTGAGTCCTGGCACGGGCTGCCTCCGCAGATAATATCCACAGGCGGCAGATACGCACCGTTCAGCTTTGTAATGTCTCCCATCTGCTCCATGCGGGGGAAACGGATCTTTGATACCAGTATGGGGAACGGTTCGATCTCACTGGCCCAGATTGGCTCGATGCCGCACCGCACCGAAGCCAGAGGAAAGCCGGAGATGCCATCGAACAGGCTCCCCATCGTAAGTTTCCGTGTTGGCTGAGTCATTTCATATACACCTCTTTACTTGATTGCCGCGGCGATGGTTCTCGTCACATTCACTGCGGACTGTGCCGTATAAACGGCGCTCAGAATGTTGGCCTTTGTTGTGGTGTCCAGACCGAAGCTGCCGGCGATGCGGGGAACTTCGCCTGCGGAGAGCATGAGCCCAACGCCCATCAGCGCGTGATCCTTGAACACCATGAGTCCCGCAATGAGAATGGTGGACTGGAGGAAGGCGGTCAGGCACAAGCCGATGACCTGCCGCATCCAGCCCATGAATCCGTCCAGATAACCACGTGGGACACTGAACATATAGAGGGAGCCAACCGCGATCTGAATCAACAAAATGCCGCCTCTCTTCAAGTTGGCAAAAAACACCTTCAGCACCGCATAGCCCATAAGTATCACGCAAAAGAGAAGCATGATGGGGCTGGTGATGATGCCAAGGCCGAAGTGGGAACTGTTCACTACATCGGCAAGGGTCTGGATCTCGTTGAGCTCCATGATGATGTCCTGTCCCACCTCACCGATGCTCCGTCCGTAACCGGTAAGTCCCGCGGAAAAGGTTCCCTGCAGCGACACCGATAAGGCATAGAGCCGGACGGGGACAACGGTGAAGAGGCTCACCGCCAGAAAGCCCTTGATGATATTCATCCCGCACTGCTGGAGATTGCCTCTGCCGGTGGAGTATTCAATGCCGCACTCAAAGGCGCAGACCACCACGCTGACGGCGAACAACGCCCACGCAAGGCGGGAGAAAAAGAGAATAATGGCGCTGACCCATTCCAGTTCAAAAAGTTCCACGCCCATATTGCCCATGAGGGCAAAGAAATTGCCGAGAAAGCCCACGATCTGCCCGTAGATCCAATCCACCAACTGATCCAGGACTGTCGCGGCAACAAAGTCCCAAATAAATATCTTCGCTCACCTCCTCGAAATGCAGAAAGCCTCCGCCCAGGTGGGCGACGGCCTTGCACAGTCTGTTTCATCTTGTGCTGCTTAGATCCCGATGATATTCCAGATGTATTTCGGCGCAACCAGGCTGAAAATCAGGCAGGCAAAGAGGATGGCGGGACCGGTCCACTCAAACTGTCCTCTCTGGCGATAATCAAAGTACGCGCCGCCAAGCTTTACAAAGAATGCGATAGCGAGGATCATATCCAGCGCAGGGAACACCACCTTCTCCACCACGCTCTTGATCTGCTTTGCTGCTTCCTTCCAAGTCTCCTCGACCGCACTTGCCACATCGCCGTTTGCGGCAAAGGCCGAGGTACAGCAAAGTGCTGTCAGGAGCAGCAGTGCCAGCAGGAGTACCATAATCTTTTTGTGTTTCAAACGATTCCCTCCTTATTCAGAAGTGTGGAAGGCTGCCTCGGACGAGACAGCCTTCCATTGATTTAATAGCCGGTGCGAGGCAAGGGCTTGCTGGGGGCATAGACTCGGGTGACCCAGCGGGAGGTCGCCATGATCCACTGCCCATTGTAGACGCCGCCTGCATCCGACGTGTTGACGAACTGCGTACCGCCGGTGAGCTTTGAAAGCACCTTGCAGTCTACGCGGGGCGCCTCCACCTGACGGAAGTTTGAAGGTACGATACCGAACGCCGCCATAAACTCCGTCACATACTCATTGGAGGCAAGCCCCAGCGCCGCGGGCGAAGCATCCAAGACATAGTTCTTGGATGTGCTCAGGTTATCCGCCAGCGTGCGCCAGGTATCCCCGCTGAGATTCGTGCGGTAGACGATCTTATAGTTGCCGGGGGTATTCCACGTGCCGGTGTAAATCTTTTCAAGGCGCACCGCCTTGACGGGCAGGGTATCGCGCCAGTAGAAGGATTCCAGCGCCGTGGTGGAATTGTTGGCAATACCGGTGAAGTTGTAGCGGACAAGCTGCCACGGCATGACCTCCACGTAGCCGGTTTTCTTGATCGACACATTCGTGTACAGGCTCTTATTGGTCATGCTCGCCTTAACGATCTGACCGGCGTGTTCGATCTCTACCTCGATGGGCGTCTTATCCAGCCCATAAAACTCCGCCGCCTTGGATTCCACGATTTTATATCGCGCCAAAGGCAAGGGCTTGCTGACCGCCAAGCCGTTTTTATCCGTCTTGATGGTATCCACCAGACGGTTGGTGCGGGCGTTGTAGATCTCAAAGACGGTGTTGGGGATGGGCGTCCCGGCAGGCCAGCCGTTCATAGAGTTGTAGTCGGCGCTGACCTTCGTCACTTGGATCTGACCGGTGATGGGCGTATTCTTCCACTCAACTTCCGTGGTTTCGCCGCTGCGGACATAAACCGTCTTTTTCTGCGTGTCGGGAATATAGCCCTCGTTTTCCAATTCACGCAGATAGTAGCGGCCAGCTGTCAGATTTTCAAAACGGACGTACCCTCGGTCATCGCTGGTTTCCTGCGCAATGGGATTATTTCCGCTGTCATAGAGGAGGAAGGACACGCCGGGGATTCCCTCGCCGGTGGCCGAATCGACCTTATGGATCAGGATACCGGAGATGGCTTTGTTGGTCACCGTTTTGGTCGTGGTTCTACCATCCTCCACGGCGAAATAGATGGGGGTATTGTCCAGCTGGAAGCCCTTGCCCGCCTCGGTTTCCACGGCATAGTAGCTGCCGCTTTCCAGCGGCACATACACGCGGCCGTCCGTTCCGGTGGTGACGGTGTCCACCAGACCGCCATCGCTGACACGGCGGATCTCGAAGGTGGTGTTGGGGATGCGCTGGGTCTTGTCCGCCGCATTGACCTTGATGAGTTCCACGCCGCCAATGGGGGCGTTATAAAAGTACAAGGACTGCGTGTCGTTGGGGGTGACCACCACGGTCTGCGTGCGCGTATTCTCGTCGATGGTGTAACCGGAGATAGATTTTTCCTCTGTCACCACCAGTGTGCCGGTGACGCCCTTGAGAATGATCTGCCCGTTTTCGTCGGTATAGTACAGACCGTTGGAGCTGATATTTCCGTTTTCGTCGGGAACGAACTCGCCGGTAGCCGTAGTGATCTTGAAGGTAACACCTTCCAACGGCGTCTTGCGGTCCAGAGAGGACAGTTTGTTGATGACGAGCGCGCCCTGTCGCTCATTCCAGAAAGTCATGTGCTGGGGAGATTTACTCTGGTCAATCTTGATGCTCTGCGGTGTCCCGTCCAATACGAATCCATCCACCGTCTTGACTTCCTTGGCAGTGATCGTCATACCGTCGGTCAGCCCCTTGATAACGATCTGGCCTGCGGAGTCGGTGGTATAGTAGCCGTTGTCGGGACCGACTACCGCGCCGGAGGAGTCCGTCACAAGGAACTGCGCCCCGGCAAGCGGCTCATTTTTCGTGCCGGAAATGTATTTCTGGAGAATCAATGTTGTAGTGGGTTTGTTGTAAAAGGACAGCCTCTGCGTGTCGTTGGGATTGACTACTACGGTCTGTGTGCGGGTAGCTTCGTCAATGGTGAACCCTGGAATCGGCTTGGTTTCCGTTGCTACCACGGTGCCGACGACGCCGGAGATGCGGATCTCACCAGATTTATTGGTGTAATAAATGCCGTTGCTGGACAGTTCGCCGTTGGCGTCCGGGAC
>ENA-UOJG01000172-UOJG01000172.1-human-gut-metagenome-genome-assembly--contig:-C47-NODE-172-length-98587-cov-45.541428_pt1 | contig 98587 bp, 104 predicted proteins | sample MGYA00242340_ERZ723887 | MGnify/ENA metagenome assembly ERZ723887 | reverse complement strand
CCCGGCGGATAGGAGGAGCACAAGAGATTTGCATATCACAAAGCGCCTGCCCATCCGGCCGTTTTTTTTTGTTGGAGCCGGGTTGCCAGGCTAATGATTCCACTATTAGTTATACAGTACCTTTTGCGAGTAAATTGCGACAAAGCTTTGCCTTGGTCGCGCTACTTGATTACACCAGAAGCATGAGCAAGCGCGCAAAAGGGCTAATCATGAATTCCCTTACCTGAACACAAAAGCGCCTTTTGTATAATTGCTGAAAGCTCCTCTAATACGACCTCACCCCATTCATCCGCCAGTTCTGCGCCCGAATCGCTAGCATAAATCTCTACATGCGTCTGCTCAGGATCGCTCGACGCATTAAGTGCGATACGAAGTTCACCGGAGCGCGATATATCGGAAACTACGAGTGTGCCCCGTGAGTTATTGGAGCTTATTAAGTATAGTCCCAGAGCCTCAAATGTATCGTATAGTGCGTTGATCACAATGCTTCTATCAAGCATAAAAGTTTTGCTCGTCACCGCCACTTAATCGCACCTCCATTGCCAACAGAATAATATCAATGCTCATATTGATACAGGCCAGAAAGAGTACAAGAGACGGAAATCATGGTGCAGTTTTAGTATAGGCAAGCAAAATCGGGGGTGTGCGGGCTTTGAGGATACTGACGTTTATGGTATAATTGTTGTATGAAATCTCGGTAGGAGAGATCAACTATGTCAAGAGACGAATACATCAATACGACTTCTCAGAACATATATTTTACCGCTCTCATCGGCATCAGTTTTTTATGGACTGGTACCGCATATATAGCTCAGGCATACAGACTGCTTAGCATGCTACCTGGAAGCGTGGTAAACTTGATAACCTGCGGGGCTTACTATGTGTGTCAGGCTATAGGTATAGGTATCGTTGCCGTAATGTTTGCGAAATGTCCCGTAATCGCTTCCGGCAAGAGGATTCCGGCTTTCGTTACGATTTTCGCGGTGGCATGTACGGCTACGGCACTTTATTCATCCTCGCTCACGGCGGCCATCATCTCCGGCCTACTTCTCAATCTTGCCATAGGAATCCTGTCAGGCTGCTACCTTACAAGACTTGCGACTGATGTTCCGCAGCAACGGCGCGGCATTGTGTTTGGCGGCGCATATGCTTTCGGATGCATTGGAACATGGCTTATTTCCATGCCGATGAGTAGCCGGTTTCTTTGGCACAGCGAGAGCTTTTTTGTGATTGCCGCGCTTGCATTCTTATCGCTGCTTCTACTCAAACGCCTTGTGCCGCCGTCCACTCAGGAAAAAAACACAGATAATCTAAGAGCGGGCTTTGGCAAAAATGTCATTTTACTTACTGCGTCAGTGGTGTTTCTTCTTTCGGCACAGAACACACTTGGCTTCGCATTCCCGCTCAAGGGCGCGGCGGACAGCGTATATATCGAGTTCACACGTGCATTATACGGTGTGGGTCTCATTGTTGCAGGTCTTGTCAGCGATAAAGATCGCCGGTGGGGTGCGATATGCTGCCTTGCTGCGCTTGCGTTTCCCTTTGGCGCGCTGGCGCTTGGAAGCAACGCCGCCGGAGAAACGGCTATGTGGATGCTCGCTTACCTGTTTCTTGGCTTCTGGTCTGCATACCGCACACTTGTTTTTTCTGACATTTCCGCAAAAAGGGCAATGCCCGCGCTGGCCGTATTTGGACTGCTATTCGGACGCCTCGGGGAAGCAGCGGGTACGCTTGGCGCGGAGCTGTTCAACGGTACGCCTCTCATAATTATCTCGGGCATCGTTTTTGTACTTTTGATCGCGCTCTTTTTCATGCTTTATCAAAAGCTCTATGCTTCTGTAGCAAGCTCCGAGGAATTGGAGCGACAGCGCTTTGAGGAATATGTTGCCCGATTCGGCTTTTCGGCACGGGAACGAGAGATATTCTCTCTCATCATACGGGGTATGTCTAACGCTGAGATAGCTGGGGCACTCTATATTACAGAAAGCACCGTCAAATTCCATGTTGGCAACATCTTTAAGAAAAGCGGCCACCCTAGCCGAGCGATACTCACTGCCGACTATAAATTGGGTACACAGCGTAAATTCACGGATTGACGGTCAGCGTCTTTAGGTTCCACAACCATTGATCTTCAGCTTGGGTTCCCGAAACCACCTGGACTATCTCAACGCCATTTTCCCATTGTGTCCTGCCGTTCACCTCGAACACGAGGAGAGTGGCCGGTTCTTCTATGACCTCCAGCATATACTCGACGGAAGAACCGTCGCGCGAGGTCAGCGTTATGGACGAATAATCGGATACACCCAGGTAATCAAGCACATCCTTCAGATGAACGCCTTGGAATTCCTCTACGGCACCGCCCTGCGGCCGTGTCACCGTTATGCTCGTTTCATCCAGCTTTGCGTAATCAAACGATGAAAACACTTCCGTGCCCACGCCCTCCACTCCAAAAGACCATCTCGGCAATTCGGTCTTTGCCTTGCACCCGCAGAGCAGTACCGGTATGAGCATAAGGGCGCAGAGGTATATCATTCCCTTTTTCATAAACATGGTTCTCCTCCATTATGGTCGATGTGTTCAGTCGCATTGAATGACAGTCAGCACGTCCGGGAACTCCCTTATGCTTACGCCTTCCGGATACTCCGGCTCGGCTACCGTCACGCCGGGCCGTATCTCTACGAGCGCCTTTTCGGGCGGAAGCTCTCCGTCAAGGAAGCCGAAATCGAAGGTCAATCCCGTCATGTCGAGCGTGCCGCCGTCAGCCCCATCGCCCGGCTTTATATCCAGCACTGCGTCTGCCGATACGCCGTAAGCGCCCGTAAGCGTCAGCGTATGCCCGTTAAGGATGATCTCCTTGCGCCCCGAAAGCGGGATTCCGGTAAGGTCGACTATTTCATCGCCGGTCAGCGTGACAGTGGCGTCGCCGGGAGACGGTAACGCAGACTGTATGGAGACGTGCTCCACGAAATCCGGCTCAGGAGGCTGATTTACTTCAGTTGATACCTCTATCGGCGGTTCAGATTCAGCGGATGGTTGCATGGCAGCCTCTGTTGCTGACGGCTCAGTTGTATGTGATTCGGCAATGGGCTCAGATGTCGTGACGCAGGCACATAATAGCCCTGTAAGAAGCATCAGCACACATAGCAGGCACATGCTCTTCTTAATCATATTTGTTCCTCCATTTTGAAGTTTTAGTATGTAGATTAACGACCACTATCATACCCGCTTAGTCTGCAATCGTTCCGCCACCGACATACCCGCCGCCCGGATCAAAAGGCGGGTCGGGCTGAGACGGCGGATCGGGCTGGGTCGGTGGGTCTGGTTGAGACGGCGGATCGGGCTGGGTCGGTGGGTCTGGTTGAGACGGCGGATCGGGCTGGGTCGGCGGGTCTGGTTGAGACGGCGGATCATCATCGTCATCATCCCGCTGAGGCTGGGGAGTAGGCTCTAGAGTTGGTGAAGGTTCCGGAGTCGATTCAGACGTTTGATTCGGTGTAGACACAGTAATCGTATAGTATATGGGTTCATACAATGTCGTGCTGTCAAGGCCTTGTACAACGAAGCTGTCGATGCGTGCATTCAAATAGTAGTCCACGCTGTCCACGCGCCAGCCATGTACAGCTTTTCCTTTGACCGTCTCCGCGCACACATGCACCGTTACCGTTCCGCCAGGCATGGTCACGCCGAGCGCGTCATACTCGCCGTCGAACATCAACTCGTGGAAGCGTCCCCCGTCCGGCTTACCGTTAGCGTCGATGAATTGCATATAGGCGTTTTCAGTTTTAACGATACTTTGCTCGCGCATGACTGCCCGCACTATGGTGGCGTTTCCGGCGATAAAAGTAAGCGTGCTGTCGGTTACTCCCTCGACGCGCACACCGTCTATTTCCCAATGGTCTATCGTCTCATGCTCGGCGGGAGCGGCTTTTGCAATAATCTCTGTTTCGCCGTTCAGCGTCAGCATCGCAACGTCATTCAGCGTGCAGTTCACGCCCACTGCGTACTGCTCATATCCTTCACCGGAGCTCACACTTCCGTCCAGATCAACGGGTAGCACAAGTACAGCGGTCTCGGGCGGATTTGATGCCGGGACGGTGGGCGCGGCATCCTTATTGCGGAGTACGGCTTCATATACCATGGCAGAATCAAGACCCATTACCGTGAAACCCGTTATTTCACCGCCGAAGAAATACGGTACGCCGTTGATGAGCCAGTAGTCCATGGACTTATCATCGGGGATTTCTGCCTCCACCGAAAGCGATACGCTACCGCCGGACATAACCGACCCATCGAACCCCACATAATCGAACTCAAACTCGAATTCATCGAAGTTATCTCCCTTGGACTTACGCTTTTCGTTGACAAGCTGCATTGATGAACTCAACGAGACGACCTTCTTCATTGGCCGCAATACAGCTTCCGCTACGGTGGTTTCGGATATGTTCATCTTCAAGCCGCCTTCGCCGCCGCCCACTGCAATCCCGTCTACCTCCCAGTGGCCGAATACCATGTCTTCAGGTACGAGAGGTATGATACTGACCTCCGCAGCTTCGTCGAGACGAAGAACGCGCCATTCACCCTCACGCTGCACGATAGCGTTCACGCCGATAACATATATCGCAGGTTTAAGCGGCTCGGGCTCCGTGGGCGCCACAGTCTCCGCGCGAGTTACCGGCACAGAAGTATCAGCGGCTATCGGCGCTTCAGTTTCGGACACGATCCCGGACACCTCCGCGCAGCCTGTAAGCCCCGCGAGCAATAGTAAACTCAATACCATTGCGAGCTTCCGTCTTGTATAGGTCAATTTCATTCCATTTTCTCCTTCCTAAGCAGAGAGATGTTCAGCTAAATTTGGTATCCGCATCCTTAACCCAACGCAAATCTAATGTTGTCCAACATATCGTTGATTTCGCCTATCCTGCGGTTGAAATCATCTCCGCCTGCGGTGGGGCCTCCGCGAAAGTATTCGCTCCATGCCTTGTTTGCTCTATCAAACACTGCCTGACGCGCCGCATTATCCGCCATCGCCGCCTCACCGACGGCTCTGCTGTAGGCAATGCCATCCTGAATGTATTTCTCGGTGAATCGAAGGCTGAACACCGCCTGTGTCAGTGCAGTCTCTACTTTCAGAAAATCCTCCGTGGGAACGATAATGCCCGCAACATTCATCGCAGAGGTGGGAGTCATATCGACGCCGCCCACGTAGAACGGATCGGTGTTCCAGAGCGACGCCATGAACATACCGCCGCATACGCCGCCGTTCGAGCCGCGCACCCCGGCGAACATCATCGTCTCGCCTGTGGAAGCCACAGCATAGGCTGTTTCGATTGGTATGCTCGCTTGGGGCATGAGGCCGCTAAGAGCGGGCAGGCTGAAACCAAAGCCATATTTATCCGATACTGCCTGAAGCTCATCGAACACATAGAATATACTGCCTCCGCTTTCCATTGTCACGACAGGAGCATCATAGTTCAGTTCGGCGTTTGGGTATCCCATATTGCCGATGTAACCCGCCCAGCCGTTCTTGGCGTCGTAGCTCTTGTTGAGTGGACCTAAGTTGCCATAGTAGAATATCTCATAGTCGGGGTTTTGCGGATCCCACGCGCGGAAACCGAAGGTAGTATACTGGCCCATGGTCTGTATCTGCCAGCCCTCAGGCAGCATGAGAGTAAAGTATCCGCCGTCATACAGGGCAAGATTGATGTTTGTCGTGGGTTGCTGTGGCTCCTGTGGATGCGGCTGATCGTTTGGCTCACCCTGACCGCCGCCTGTACCTTGACCCCCGCCGTCATAGTAGTTTGCCTTCGGCTGATAGGAGGCGGCCGCCTCCGCAAGCGCGCCCAGTGTCGCGTCACCCACGCCCTGCAGATACTTACAGGTATACTGGATAACCGAATCACCGGTATACTCCGTCAAAGCCAGCATTTCCACCGTATATGCGTCGACCGTGTAGGCATACATGACGCCGGGCATTTCTTTGCCCGATACTGTGTAAGTCTGAAATTCGCCTATGCTAACCAGCCTTGTACCGTATTCGGTGCGCATTCGCTCGGTCATGGCCTCAAAGTGCGCCCTTGCGTCGAATTCGCCGTCACCGATATTGCGGTACACAAGCAGATAGGGAATGGAGCCCTTCGTTTCGGTGTATATCGTCGCGCCGTTCTCGTCGCTCCATTCGGCGGAGTAGGCGCTGTTGTAGAGGAAGGAGAAATCCTGTGCCACGCCCGAGAATACGGTGTACTCACTCTGTTGAGCTGGTGGCGTGCTGTTGTTGGGTGCAATGGCATCGTCTTTCTTGGAGAGGTCTATCCCGCCGATTCCAAACAGCTTTTCTATCCCGGAACATATGTAAAGCTTATCGCCAATAGCTGCATATCCGTCCTTGAACGTGAACTCCGCCGAACCTCCGCTTTCGGAGCGAAAGCGATAGGTCACGGTCTGCTGCGGTGCGTTTGCACCCGCGCCCTGTGAGATGTATTCGCCCGTTACGCGCAAGGACGAGAGCGCATCGAATGCTTCGTTTATGATTCCGGCGTCGGTTATCTCCTGCGGCGTTACGGCAAGGCCATCATGCTCGACATTCACAGTCAACGCGTCCGGGGCGGCCTTGTCGTAGTTTTTTTTCCATGCCTTTACGATATCCCCATAAAACCCAAACAACGGTTTTCCGGTGTTACAGCCGGTAAGGAACAGCGTCAAGAGCAAAACGGCGATAAGCAACAGCGCTGCTGCCTTATGTTTTCTCATGATATTTACCCCCTATCAAGTTCCCGCAACGCCGATGCGCATTTGGTTTGCTCCTTCGGCAGCGTGTTGAGATAATGCTACGGGTACAGCATAACGAAGAAACGCTCACATTTGCAGGTCGGAAAGAGCATAGGTAATAAGAATGAGGAGTATAGGTTTGGTATAGGTGATACGTAACCCGTTTATCTACGGGTATCCCGATTGATACTCAAGCTGCTTTTCTCACCAGATCACAGTAAGCGAGATAGAACCATATAACTCAGATACGGTTCGATTAAGTTCACTTTACGCATGTAATACTTGTCCGCACTTTTCACAAAACCGTCCGCCTGTGACGACGTGTGTGCCGCAGTTGGGGCAGAACTTTATCTGCGGCTCAGCTTGGTATATCAGCGGCAGATCCTCATTCGGCGCAGCGTCAGACAGAAACAGCCAGTCGATGTCCTCTCCGTCCTCGTATAAGCCAATGGCTCCGGCATGCGATACCACATAAAAGCTGCCCTCGTCGATGGGGTCTTCGCTGTCGCTTGTTTCGGCAAGCATCAATAAGCCTTTTATATCGTATCTATCATTGGATGTGGCAAAGCTCCAACTTTCGCAGAGTGTAACGGCAAGCTCCGCCGCCTCCAGCATAGTGTTAAATCTCTCCATCGTAGCAATCCTCCTTATTTGAATAACAGGTTATTACACCTCATGCAACGGTCATTTTGTATGGGATTCATCATGGAACAGACATTGCAGTAGATAATGCGGTCCTTGGATTTATCATATTTTTCGTATGTACCGAATCTTGGATGAAACCGCACCCTGTCGCCAACGGAAAGGTAATCATACATATCCCGCCCACTGTCCTTTTCCACAATGGTCTTTTTCTTGCCTGTGTCGGTGTTGATGATCGTGGTGTATTCCGTATAGGTTCTGTAATTATCATCCCCGCCGCCCCTATGCTCGCTTTTCTCCTTGCTGTATTTATTGACGACTACGCCCTCCCACATGGGCTGCCTGGTCTTTCGCAGCGCCAGCAGGTTAATGACCAGCATAACAAGGGCGATGCCCACGCCGATGACAAGAGATTCACCAAGGGGAAAATCATCCATCAACAGACCGGCGATGGGAAAGCCAATGAGCGGCACGAAAACCAGTATCCACATACAGCCAATAGAGAATTTCTTGTTTTTCTGCGCAGCAGCCAGTATCTCCGGGCAGTTATACCTGTCGGAGAAGCCGACCAGCCCCGCGCCGTCCTGTGGGAGCGGTGAAGCTGCCGTTCGGCTCGGTTGTACGGTCTCCGGCGCTGCCGGATTCACGGCATTGCCGCAACCGATACAGAATTCGGCTCCCTCCGGCAGCTCTGCGCCGCAGGCTGTACACACGCCGGGGACGCTGGCTTGTGTTTTTGCGCCGCAGGCCGAACAGAAAGCCGCGCCATCCGGCAGCTTGCTTCCACAGTTGGGACAAAACATATCCGTATCACTCCTTGCTTCGATTATTTGAGGCGCGGCGGGTTTCCTCGCCGCCGTTTTCTTTTTTCCGCCTCTGGCTGTGCGTATGACAAGCAGCAGCAAAAGCAGACAACCGATGGGAGCGAAGATATGATAGATGATTCCCGCTTCTCCCATCTCGTCAAATTCGCACAGCATGGCGGGCTTATTAACATAAGGGAAAACCTCAAGGTAGCGAATGCGCTCGGAGCGCGTTTCGCCATCGTCCAAGCTCGGCCACGCCTCGTCGCTGCCATATATCACATAGCCACGGTATTCCTTACCGTTTGCCATAAACCAATAGCCCTTGGAAACGGTACGGGAGCGGTTTGGTTCCGCATCCGTGTCATCCAGGCGACTGTCATAGCTATCCACCGTACCCATGACGCTCTCACCCCAAATCGCCAGCGCAAGGATGCTGATACTGGTATATATAGCGAACAAAAGCACGGCACAAATTAGAATAAGTATGGGTAGTGGTATTTTGTTGGTCTTTTTCTTGGCCACGGTTGCCCTCCTGTTGATTATTTCACCCGTTGATAACGATTCCCGCTGCCGCTTTGAATATAGTCGCTCCCATTTTCCTGTGAGCCATAGAACCTGCTGTCATTTATCCAAATTCGTCCGTCCGTGTCATTGTCGTCACTTCCCGCTATTTCAAGAGAATCGTTTTCCTTGTGGAAAACGTAGGTACTATATGTAGTGACGGGGATAAGCTCTCCCGTAGCCGCAGGGGCGGGCGCTGTATAGCTGCAGTTTGTGCCGTCGATAATTTTCAGCGTAATGACGGTATCAGCGTCCAGATAGCGCCAACTGCCCTCAAACCATTTGGCATCAATCCCTGTGTTACCCAGCGGTATCACCGTGACCTTTTCCGTCACCTTAAAGGTCTGTGTCAATATCGGGTCGTCCTCAAACTCGTCGTCGCCCTTGTTCCATAGTCGAAGCTGGGTGGGGATGCCTGCCTGCATATACCCCAGAATGGTGGCGTCTATATAAGCGCATCCGTCCTTGTCCAGAACGGCCGTCCAGCTTTCGTCTACGAGGGCGTCGGGTCGGCAGATGTCAACGATACAGCCCGCGTATTTGCTCTTTTCGCCGTCGGGGATTTCCTCAATGATTTCAAACTCCAGCGGCGCGTTGAGCGCCTTGCGCAGCTCCGTAGCGTTTGCACTGAACGCCTTGCGACTGTCGTAGCGTATCTTCTTCATAGCATCCTCCAGCACCGGCTGGAGATACTCGCCCAAGCGAGCCATATACTGCTCTATGCAATATTCTTTGGCGGCGTCCGTTTCGGGAAGAAGCCCCGTGGTGTAGGCGTGCAGCCCAGCTTCGTTGGTGGCTACAAGCTGCTCCTCCGGGTTGTCGAAGAAGTAGCGGGAGCTGTAATTCTCCATAATACCGCGCAGAGCGGCGTTGAATTTCTTCGGGTCATCGCCGCGTGTTTTGTACAGCCCCATGATTCTTGCGTACCATTCGGCCTCTGTCCACGGGTGTATTTCCTCGTTGTAGGCGATGACCACATTAAACAGGGCGTCCTTATAGGTTTGGTCGGCTGCGACCATAAACTTGTTCAGAGAGTAGTCGAGGGCGATCACACCCAGCATGGAGAGCTGTACCATGCCGGTGGTTATTCTTTTGTAATCCAGCACCGCCACGCCCACATTGTAGGACAGCTTATACGCTTCCGCCGCCACTGTTTCGGCGGACTCGTTGCCTTTATATGCGTCAAGCATCGTCTCGCCCAGCGACAATGCGGAAAGTCCAAGGAGCATATAGCCGGTTTTCTCCATGATGCTTGTAAATAGTTTGTTGCCGGCGCCCTGTGCATCCAGTTCACCCACGTCGGCCAGCCAGCCCAAGACCTCATGCAGCAGCCCGGCTTCAGCGTCACCAAGACTTGGAATGTTCAAGAGCTGTCCGTAGAACTCGCGGAGCAGACTGTCGCCCACCTCACCATGCTGCCCGGCCTGTTCATACTCTCGCAGGATCGCCATCGCGGTTTCATTGTCCAGTCGCTTGCTGCTGAATTTGGACAACAGAGCGTAGGGCGAGCCTGCGTCCTGCAAGGTTACGGTGCAGTATTCCGAAAGATGGTCTGTGGTGATGGTAACGGTGTTGTCGGCTGTGTTTACGGTGTAGTCCACAAGCTCCCATTCGCCGGTTTCGGAGTTGTAATACTCCGCAAGCACGGAGCCTTCCTCATCAGCGGAATCGGTTTCGCTCTCGTCATAGGGCAGCGTGATAGTCAAAAGGCCGTCAAATTCGGTGCGTTCACCGGCTGAAATGTCATATGCCGTGCGTGTGCCGCCCTCTATGCTATCACTGTCGGCGGACAGCTCCTTGACCGACACCTTTTCTCCCATCATTGCGTTATATGGGCCGAAATCCACCGTCACGCCGCTGTCGGTCGAAATTGCCGTCTGCCCCTCCTGCAAGGTAAAGCTATCGCTTCTGCCAAGCCCTCCGCCAACCATAAAACCCGGCCAGCCGTAGAGAGCCACCGCCGCGATCTGTATGACGAGCAAGACGGAAAGCACGATGCAAAGCATATTTCGCCCGCCGTTTCTTTTCGGTTTCGCGGCGCTTTCCTGTTTTGTCGTCGCAGCGGGCGGGGTGCGTTTTTGATGCTGTGCTACGGCTACTGGCTGTGGCACAGGTTTCGGCTGTGCTGCGGGAACCGGCTTCGCGGGCGCGGCAAGCGCCGCCGCGCCGCATTTGGCGCAGAAACGAGCGCCGGTATGAAGCTCCTTGCCGCAATTCGTACAATAGTTACCCACGTCTGCACCTCCTTATGGCCGCACCAGCGCGATGAACGCCGGTATGTCGTTGAGCGTTTCAATTTCGCCGACAGCGTACTGAGTTCCATATAGTTCATAAAATGTTGTCAGCCGTACAACAGCTTCATCCGAAGCGATAAGCTCCCTATTCTGCCAGATCCCCGTGTAAAATCCGTCTTCTGTTTCGGTTTCATCGATACTTTCTTCCTCGTTTGCCCAATAAACCATGTACCAATCGAGATTCAACACGAGTGCCTTCGCCGTGCCTGTGATCTGCGCGTTGAGAAACTCCATGCCGCTCATGCCATATGCGTCCTCCGGATCATAGAGGATAAGTCCCTTCCAGCCGCCCGCGATATCCTGAAAATTCTCGATCAGTGCGGCATCGGCCGGAATCCCGTTGTAATAAACATCCTCGGAATACCACAGAAAATCTCCCAAGTCCGGACGTTCATCGGTTGAGGGATCGCTGCCATGCTTTGGTTGTGCGGTTGAGTCCTGATTTCCCTGCTGTTGTGTATCCGTAGGCGCGGAGACTATCGGTGTTGTGTGTGAATCCGGTGTGGGTGTGTTTCGCGCAGACACGGGTGGAGTGTCCACCGCTTTCTCTGCTCTAAGCAGATTGGGCGGAATGGTAAAAATACCGATGGCAAGCATGATCACATTGGCAATAATTAAAACCGCAACCAATGCCTTTTTACTTCCGGCATTGGCATAGTTACCATTATTCATCAGATTTCTCTTTCCTTTCTGCTTGTCAGGATAATATCCAGTTTTTGTCCGTCATGCTTACTCAGTTGATTCATAGCTTCCCTTGCATCCTTTGCGTCTGCGAACCGTCCGTCATAACTTCCCTCATTTGTTTCCATAGTGAAGCGGTCGGGCGCATCTGATGGCCCTGTAAGAGCAAACCTGACGAGGCCGGAAAAAGGTATGCGCCATTCACGATCACTCGAGCAAAGCAGTATCTCGCTCTCGCCTACGGATAGCTCATATTCCCGCACTTCCCAGAACCCGGTTTTGATTTTGACCCTCATAGCTTGCGCCCCCGATGCCGTTATTCCTACGATTCCATTATACAGATGCAGCACGCGCCTAAACAGGCGTTAGGGCAACCTGACCGTGCCAAAGCTGGCACGCCTTGTGCCACTTCCATATTGCCGCACCGGGTATACCATGTTAAAATGAGATTGGATGGGAGGATTAGTTATGATCGCACAAAAGCTCGATCTCTTGATGAAGGTGACAAATACGCAAAACAGCACCCTTGGCCGGGTACTGTCATTCGATCCCTCGTATATCGGACGCATACGCGCGGGTAAGCGAGGATTGCCGAAGCATCAGCCGTTCATAGAACCTGCCGCTGTCTTTTTCGCCCGCAATATACGGGAAGCATATCAGAAGAATACGTTAGCCGATGCCATATGTCCCGGTCGCCCATGGCCGGAGGATACCGAGGAAGCAAAGTCACTGCTTATTTCATGGCTGTGCCGTGGCGTCAATAAGGATAATGATCCCGTAGGGAAGATTCTAACGGGGCTGTCCTCTTTGTCAACGAAAAGCCCGCCCCTACCCAAGGTGATCCATTCCGAAGCTGTACAAACACAGGACAAAGCTGTGTTTTATTACGGCAATGCCGGGAAACGCAGCGCTGTAGAGACCTTTCTTGGCGAACTGAGTGCTTTAGGCGTCCCCGTAACGCTACTGCTTTATTCCGATGAGGATATGGATTGGTTGTACGAAGATGCCGCCTTTGCAAAGAGATGGTCGGCGCTGCTGATGGATCTTATTTCCAACGGCAGTCGTATTAAGATCATCCATACCGTCAACCGTGGTATTGGCGAAATGCTGGAGGCTGTGCAGAAATGGCTACCGCTATACGCGGGCGGCGCGATCGAGCCTTTTTATTACCCAAAGATCAGAGATGGCGTGTACCATAGGACGCTGTTTATCGCCAGCGGACATTCGGCGATCGTTTCAAATTCCGTAGGAAGCCATACGCAGGAGGCGCTGAACATCCTTATTCACGATATCGGCGCAATCAACGCGCTTGAAGCCGAATTCAAGGACTATTTCTCGTTGTGTAAACCGCTCATGCAGATTTTCAATATGAGGAACAACGATTTGTTCTGGAAAATGCTCTCTACCTTCGAGAAAGGTGGCGGGAACATGATTGCCGCGCTTCCCGGACCTTCCTACTTTACGATGCCGGAAACGGTCGCCTTGAGTATGGCTTCAAGATGCCAAAGCAAATGGCTATTAAAAAGGCAGCGAGATGCTACAGCGCGGTTCAAACAGCATCTCGCGCAAGACTACACGATGACGGAGATTTTGCGTCTGCCGGCGCCTGAAGCAGTACTTGCGGGAGCCGTCAGCGTCCCTCTGTGCGATATGCTTTCCCAGCCGACGCTTTGTTACACGGCGGAGGAATTCAAGAAGCATTTGCATAATACGCTTGATCTTCTTAATATGGTACCGGGCTACAATTTGATACTATCGGATAAGACTATGGACAATGTCATTCTCTGCGTAAAGGAGGATACCGGAGCCATCATGTTGCGCGCCACGCCGCCCACTACGGTGTTCGGTATATCCGAGCAGAGCATGACAGCCGCTTTCTGGGAATACCTGCAGCGGCAAACCGGAAAAACCTTCTCCAAGGAAAAGTCAATTCAACAACTCAAATCCTACATAAATAAGATATGATGGTGTATAGGGTACCTAGGTGTATACTTCACCGTTATGTTCCGATCCGAGGAGTTCTGCTATCTTTCTGTCCTTGCAGATAAAGCGCCCGGCGCTCCATGTTTTCGATACGGAACATCATCCCTCGGTATTCAAGAAACACGACAGCATCCTCCTCGGACAAAGCAACGGCAGCATCTTCCTTCAGCAAACGCCTCAGCGCGGGGCACGCATCAACAAGCCTCGCCGCTTTGTCGCAGAGGTCAGCATACTCCGCATTTTCTTCCTTGAGCCTGACCATGACCTCGCTGTCCAATTCCATGAATTTTGTCATTTCTTCGCTGAAATAATCCGAGTCTGACATAGTTTCGACCTCCAGCCCTTTTGTCTCATTTTACATTTTAGTATGAACAAACGCTACGAAAATCTCTCTATCAAATGGCGGGGAAGGCTCCTAAGTTAATGATATCTGCTCTATCCGGCCGATTGAGGGCATACTTGAGCGTTTGGAACGCGCCGCCCCAATCATGATCGACGTAAGCAATGATTGCCGAAGCCTGGTCAACCATCCATTTGTTGCGCTTTGTTATGGCGAAACGGCGCGGTGTGCTCTCCAATCCTTCGGGATATATCGTGCCGTCATACCGCTCGGTTATGAAATCGTCCCTGCGCACGGGAAGATACGCATATATCAGATAAAGTCGAACCTCGGTATAGCGCAGCTGCATACTGCGTACAGCATCGGCAGCCATGCTGTCAAACTGGCCATATCCCCCAACATAAAACTCTGTCACTTGAAAATGAACGATCACAGACTCGACGGCTTCCAGTAATCTACCCCATATCGCCCGCGGCGCGTCTCTGTGTCCAATGAATACGCAAACCCGTCCCATGCGCCACACCACCGTCAATATAGTCTATCAGCTAATATTTTATTAGTTTTCAAATGCTATTGCAAGGCCGATGGCTAATGTAGCATTAAAACGAACAAAATATTAGTAGAGAGCTACAGGTGGTGCTGATGGATAAGAAGGCTTTGGGCAAGAAAATCAATACGGTCAGGAAAGGACAAGGTATCACCGCCGACAAACTGGCGGAAGCGGTGAATATCAACGCAACCTTCCTGCGCCAGATAGAAGGCGGCACTTCATCGCCCAGCCTGCCTGTATTCCTTTCGATATGCAACGCTTTAGGCGCTTCGCCGAATTATCTGGCCGCCGAGTCCTTGACGCACAATGAGCTTGATTGCTGCGTTGAGTTGTTGGAGTTGTGGGAAAAGGCCACGCCGGAGCAGATCAAGATGATTACAGCCATGATAAAGGCTGCGCTGGAAAAGACCGGGGAATAAGGTTGCGCTATCTTCTTTCCACAAACCATTTGTCTTCTTCGAGATATAGATAAGTCGTTGTGTTTCCAATCCGAATCGTATAGCGTATTCCCGCGCCGCCGGCCTTGAGGCTCGCGGCACGCCGTATATCCGTCACCCGATCGATCTCAAACTCATGGCCGTCCTCCCATGTGACGGACAGGGGCATAAGCTTGCCGTCCGGCTCAAACTGTGCCTTCACGCCGACATATACCTTTGGATTTGCTGCTCTTTCCATGATGCACACCCCTTATATTGCCTTAAAGAACCCGACTGGATGAATGGTGTGTTCATCCTTGGGGCTGATGTTATTGAGCGTTTTGTCCATCGTGCAGACGGCACGGCAGACCGCATAATGGCCGAACCGCCGCCTGATATCGTCGATGGAGCGCTCCAATCGTTCATATCGTTCCCTTTGCGCCTGATCCTCAAACAAGGTCAGCTGCGTTGGCGAGGTAGCCGGCACAAGATCCGTTCCGCGAATACCGATGGAGCGAAGCGGTTTTATCCAGTTGTAGTTTGCCCGCAGCAGCTTCATGGCCGCTGTGTGCAGCTCACCTGACAGGCAGGTCGGATGAGCCAGCTTGCATTGCCGTTCAAATGCAAAAAGTCCGTTGTCCCGCAGGCTGATCTGTACCGTGCGCGCAAGGAAGCCGTGCTCCCGAAGCCGTTCCGCTACGGACTCGGCGAGCATATAGAATATGATGGCGGCGTCCTGCTCGTTCATCAAGTCTCGCGGCGTGGTGGTGGAGTTCCCGATGCTTTTGATGATCGATTCATCGCCCGCCTGCGCCACGGGGGATGGATCCTCACCGTTGGCGAAGGTGTAGAGAACATCGCCCCACTTGCCGAACCATGATCGGAGCCATCGGGGGTCGGTATTTGCGAGCTGGCCAATGGTGTGTACGTTGCGCTCGTGCAGCTTGCGGCCCGTTGCTCTGCCCACATACAGAAGATCGTCAACAGGCAGTGCCCAGACGAGGTCGCGGTAATTATCCCGCGTGAATACGGTCACGGCGTCCGGCTTCTTATAATCCGAACCGAGCTTTGCATAAACCTTGTTCCAGGATGCGCCGACGCTTACCGTGATACCCAGCTCGAACTTGACGCGCTCCCGTATCGTCTGTGCGATCGTCTCGCCGTCGCCGTAGAGATGGGTGCTGCCGGTGACGTCCACCCACGCCTCGTCAAGCCCAAACGGCTCGATCTGATCCGAGTAGTCGGCGTATATCTGCCGGGCAAGGCGCGAAAAGCGAAGGTAGAGGTCATAGTGCGGTTGGATGATTATGAGCTTCGGACATTTCTCCTTGGCCTGCCAGAGCGCTTCGCCGGTCTTGACGCCAAACTTCTTGGCGTGCTCGTTTTTGGCCAGTATGATACCATGCCGCGCCTCTACGTCGCCGCCGACAGCCACCGGCAAATGACGGATGCCCGGATTGTGCAGACATTCTATACTTGCATAGCACGAGTTCATGTCTACGTGCAGTATGGTGCGCTCCATGGTGACCTCCCTTGCATCACCATTGTAATACCCACAAAGAGAGAATACAATATTAAATATCTCGCAATATGAGATATATTTGGCAGAATCTATTGAAACTCATTGTGCGTTACGGTACAATGGATGCGAGGTGAACAGAATGCGCATACCACAAATACTGGCCGAACTGCGAAAGGAAAGCAAATTATCGCAAGCAGAGGTCGCCAAATACTTTACGGAACATGGAAAGCCGATTACGGTAAAGTCCATATCGAGATGGGAGCAGGGCGCTACCAGCCCGGATATAGAGCAGTTTTTGCTTCTGTGCCAGTTGTATGGAGTAAGCGACGTGCTGAGCGTGTTCGGTGTGGAAGACAGCCCTGTCTCGCTCAATGATCTCGGCTGCAGCAAGCTCATTGAGTATATGCGGCTGCTCCAAAGCAATGATCGATATGTCCGCAGACCGATATCCCGCAAGCTCATGCGGAGCATTCCCCTGTATGATATGCCGGTGTCGGCTGGCACGGGTCAGTTTCTCGACAGCGACCATTACGAGCTGATAGAGGTGGACGAAAGCATACCGCTCGATGCGACATTTGCGCTCCGGATTACAGGCGACAGCATGGAGCCGCAGTATATGAACGGGCAAATCATCTATATCAAGCCGCAGCCCACGCTGGAGCATGGCGAGCTTGGCGTGTTCATCCACGATGGTAACGCATTTTTCAAGCGCCTGGGCGGGAAGAATAGAACGGAGCTGATTTCGCTCAATAAGGAATATCCGCCCAGGATCGTCGGTGAAAACGATGATCTCCGTGTGGTGGGAAAGGTACTTGCCTGATGTGCGGTCGATACTACGTTGAGGTTGACGAGGGCGAGATGGGTCGCATCGTCAACGAAATTCAGAATAGAACCCAGCTCTGCTCCGGGGAGATATACCCTACGAACATCGCGCCCGCCATCGGTATGGACGGCAGGCCTCAGGCGATGAAGTGGGGTTTCCCACGGTATGACGGCAAAGGACAGGTCATCAACGCGCGAAGCGAGACAGCCGGAGAAAAGGCCATGTTCCGCCGACCGCTTTCGGAAGGACGCTGCCTGATACCCGCATCCAACTATTTCGAGTGGGAAAACGTGGGTGGTAAAAAGAAAAAGTATGCGCTCAGGCCGGAGGGCGCCGAGGTGATGTATATGGCGGCGCTGTCAAGGCTTGACCCTGAAACGGGGATACCGCTGTTCGTGATACTGACCCGGCCGGCGGCCAATGACATCGCATTCATTCATAACCGTATGCCGGTCATACTGCCGCGCACATTATTGGACGATTGGCTTGGGGGATATGACGCTCAGGCGGTTTTTGATCAAGCGGAGCAGCGAATAACATATAGGGCGGTATAAAGAAGCCCGATACCATCGTCGTCGGAATGGTACCGGACTTTCTTTCGCTTTATTGTCAGCCTTGCATCAGCGCTTCTATGTCCGCTTCCGGCGTGGTGATGGGCGCGATCCCATAGTTTTCCACGAGGAAATTCAGCACGTTGGGGCTGAGGAACGCGGGCAGCGACGGCCCGAGGCGGATGTTCTTTATGCCGAGATATAGCAGCGTCAGCAGGATGCAGACGGCCTTTTGCTCATACCATGAAAGCACATACGACAGCGGCAGATCGTTCACGCCACAGCCGAACGCGTTTGCGAGCGCGACGGCTACCTGAATCGCGCCGTAAGCGTCGTTGCACTGGCCCATGTCCATCAGGCGCGGCAAACCGCCTATCTCGCCGAGGTCGATATCGTTGAAGCGGTATTTCCCGCAGGCGAGCGTCAACACCACCGTATCCTTGGGCGTATTCTTCACGAACTCGGTGTAGTAATTGCGGCCCGGCTTCGCGCCGTCGCAGCCGGCCACAAGGAAGAAATGCCTGATCGCGCCGGACTTGACCGCCGAAACAACCTTGTCGGCAACCGAAAGTATCGTGCCGTGGCCGAAGCCCGTCGTGATCTGCGCGCCGCCGTTTATGCCGGTGAACGCCTTATCCTCCGGGTAACCGCCAAGCGCCAGCGCCTTCTCGATCACCGGCGTGAAATCCTTGTCCTCGCCGATATGCACGGCGTTGGGGAACGCCACCGCTTCCGTGGTAAATACCCTGTCGGCATAACCGGGCTTTGGCGTCATCAGGCAGTTGGTGGTGAAAAGGAACGCGCCGGGTACGCCGTCGAACTCCTTCTGCTGGTTCTGCCACGCCGTGCCGAAATTGCCCTTGAGGTGCGGATGCTTCTTTAGTTCCGGGTAGGCGTGGGCGGGCAGCATTTCGCCATGCGTATACACGTTCACGCCCTTGCCCTTCGTCTGCTCCAGCAGAAGCGCCAAATCCTTGAGATCATGCCCCGTGACAACGATGAACGGCCCCTTTTCCACACTCATCGTCACGGTCGTCGGCACGGGCGTGCCATACGCCTGCGTATTCGCCTTGTCGAGCATCGCCATGCACTTGAGATTCACCTCGCCCACCTTGAGCACCACGGGCAGCAGCTCGTTCATACCCGCGTCAACATTTCCGACGGCACGCAGGCCCTCGAAGAAGAAATCATCCACCTCGTTGTCATAGCGTCCGAGCGCCGCCGCGTGATAGGCATACGCCGCCATGCCGCGCAGGCCGAAAAGTATCAGCGACTTGAGCGAACGAACGTCCTCGTCGGCCGTCCACAGGCGAAGCGGCGTTCCGCTTTCGGCGCAATCGGACGAAGGATTGCCGATGAGCGTGTTCACGCGCTCCGTCAGCGCGCGCACACCGTTCGCGTCAAAGCTGACGTTGGTGACGGTGGTGAAAAGCCCTTCGCGCATCAGTCCGCGCATTTCACCCGTGGGTTTCCTTTCCACCGTATCGAGCGCAAGATAGATGAGCGCCCGCGTTAAATCGTCCTGAGCGTTGGCGACCTCGGCGGTCTTGCCGCATACGCCCGCTTTTCCCGTGCAGCCCTTGCGGCCCGCCGTCTGTTCACATTGAAAACAAAACATTTCGTTAGCCATTTTCATTTACCTCTCTCAATTCTCTCAGTCTAAAATCCGTCCGTCGGTGGAGACGGTCGCAACCTGCCACGGTATGAATTTGCCGCTCGATTGCAGTGCGGTCTTCACGGCGTTCTCCAGCCCTCCGCAGCAGGGCACCTCCATGCGTACAACGATCACGCTTTTGATGTCGTTGTTTTTGATGATCTCGGTGAGCTTTTCCGAATAGTCAGCGTTATCGAGCTTGGGGCAGCCTATGAGCGTGATATGCCCCTTTATGAAGCGCTCGTGGAAGGAGGCGTAGGCATACGCCGTGCAGTCCGCCGCGACGAGCAGCTTTGCACCGTCGAAATACGGCGCGTTGACGGGCACGAGCTTTATCTGTACGGGCCATTGGGAAAGACGGCTCTCGCGTTCCTCGGTTGCGCCGCAGTCACAGGACGTATGCTCGATGCGCGTTGACTGCGTGCCGGGGCAGCCGCAGGGCAGCGTTCCGCCGGCCTTCTCAGCCTTTGCCGCCTTGACCGCCGCCTCGTCGTACTCCGCGGCCTCCCGCTCAACGAATGTGATCGCCCCCGTCGGGCACGCGGGCAGGCAGTCGCCGAGGCCGTCACAGTAATCGTCCCGCATGAGCTTCGCCTTGCCGTTTACCATCGCGATGGCACCCTCGTGACAGGCGGCGGCGCACGCGCCGCAGCCGTTGCATTTTTCCCGATCGATCTCGATTATGCGTCTTTTCATTTTTTTTCGCCCTCCTTGCTTTTCTAAACGCATTATAATACAATGAAATCAACAAATCGGTTGATTATTCAACCAAAAGGAGAAACTTTGAAAGATTTTTTGCCCATCATCCGAACCTCGCAGCTGTTCTCGGGTATTGCTGATAGCGAGATATCGGCTATGCTGTCCTGTCTCGCGGCCAAGACTGCGGACTATCCCAAGGGAGCCTATATCCTCAGGTCGGGCGATACGGTGGAGAACGTGGGGCTTATATTGTCGGGAAGACTGATGATCGTACAGGAGGATATATGGGGCAACCGCCATATTCTCTCGTCCCTTGAGCGGGGACAGTTATTCGCCGAGACCTTTGCCTGCGCCCCGGGCGCTGTCCTGAACGTGAGCGTGCTTGCTGAAACGCCTGTCACCGCCATGTTTTTGAACGTCAAACGCATATTGACGCTATGCCCGTCGGCTTGCGCGCATCACAGCCGCATCGTTCGGAACCTGCTCGGCGAGCTGGCGGGCAAGAACCTGCGCTTCAACGAAAAACTCACGCATATGGCGCAACGCACTACGCGCGCAAAGTTGCTTTCCTATTTTTCGGCCGAAGCGCAGAGGCATGGCGGATACGTCTTCGACATACCTTTCTCACGGCAGGAACTTGCGGACTACCTCTCCGTGGAACGCAGCGGGTTGTCGATGGAGCTGTGTAAAATGAGAGATGAAGGACTGTTGGAATTCAATAAAAACCATTTTGTCATTAAGGTGCGCTGATAAAGTGAAAGAAAAGGCGCGGTAAAGTGCCACCGGGGGCATAAGATCGGGGACGGTTTTGATTTCGACACGGAGCGTGGCAACCTTTGCCCTATGGCGTTGCATGTCGCCTTTCCATACATTGATATTCTCAGATATGGCGGCAGCATACCGGGCCAGCCGGAAGGAACAGCCGTATTCTGTTGCCCTGATATTGACACGATCAATATTTTCAAAATAGAAAAGTACGAAGAAGCTGATAGAAGCAAGGAATTGAGTTAAAGAGAAAAGCCCGATACCATCGTCGTTGGAATGGTACCGGGCTTTCTTTCTGTCGTAGGCCTTCATATTCTTGCTTTTTCTGGAGATCGGGTTGATAGCCCATGTTTGGCGTTGCTCTCTGTCCAGCGCTTGCTTTGCTCTCTTACCGAGCTTCTCTCGGGAAACGAACTTTTGCATTTCTCTTTCCTCCATTTGTTTTTATCCGCCGCCGGAAAACGCTCCCCGGCGGCGGTTTGTTGCTTACGCGTCCTCGTCCCCGGGCTTGAAGTTGTAGATGGGCCGTATGACGCTTTGAATTTCGGCGGTGGGGCCGATGTTGTTTACGATGTCGTCCATGGTCTTGTATGCCATAGGACCTTCATCGAGGGTATTCCGTGAAACCGAGGTGGAGTATATCCCGTCCATCTCCGCCTTGAACTGGGTCAGGGTGAAGCTCTGCTTGGCGGCGGAGCGGCTCATGAGCCTGCCCGCGCCGTGGGGAGCGGATTGGTTCCAGTCGTCGTTGCCCTTGCCTATGCAGATGAGCGATCCGTCCCGCATGTTGATGGGGATAAGCAGCTTTTGCCCGGCACGAGCTGACACCGCTCCTTTTCGCAGTATCATGGCCTCGGTGTCGATGTAGTTGTGGATGGTGGTAAACTGTTCCTCCACATGCAGGCCCATGCCCCGCACCAGTTCGTCCATCATGGCGCGGCGGTTCAGCGCGGCATAGGCTTGCATCAGGTGCATATCGTGGATATAATCCTCGAACAGCTCACCCTCGGCATAGCACAGCGCCTTGGGGATCGCCGTGCGTTTCACGTTTTTGAGCGCCTTGATGGACTTTTGTATCTCCTTCTCCCGACCCTCGGCCTTGAGCTGTGCGATAAGCGCGTCGATGCTCGCCTGATCCGAGCCGTTGCACTGGCGGTAGGCCTGATCCTGATAGTATTTGGCGACCTCAAGACCCAGGTGACGGCTGCCGGAATGGACGACAAGATACAGCTTGCCCTCGTCGTCCCGATCCGCCTCGATGAAGTGGTTGCCGCCGCCCAAGGTACCTATTGACAGCTCGCCCCGGCGGGTATCGACTTCCTTATAGCAGCGAAGCTCCGTGAGGTCGATCTCCGCCGCGAAGCGGTGAGCCTTGCTGCGGATGGAAAACCCGGAAGGGATGGCGCTGTATATGAGCTTATCGAGCTTGGGAAGCTCTATATGGGTCTCGCGTAGGCGCACCGTCTCCATGCCGCAACCGATATCGACGCCCACCAGGTTGGGGACGACTTTATCGGTTATGGTCATGGTGGTGCCGATGGTGCAGCCCGCGCCGGCATGTACGTCCGGCATCATGCGGATGCGGCTGCCGGCGGTGAACTCCTGATTGCAAAGCTGCGTGATTTGGGCAATGGAGCTTTCATCCACCACATCTGTGAATACCTTTGCGGTATTGTACTTTCCGTTTATCTCAAGCATATTCTTCTCCTGTCAAAATAAAAGGCGCCTCCGATATATTCGGAAGCGCCGTGTGTCCATAGAACCGAAACAGAAGTTACGGCATAAGCGGACAGTTCTTCCGATGCTGCGTATTGTTTGCGCTATAAAGTTTCGTCATGCTGTCCACCTGCCATTCTTTCCTTATTTCGGTTCATTATACCCGGCAATGGGTTTGCTGTCAATGTGCGTTAGATCGTTGAAAGGTCGAGAGCGTTCAACGCTGCGAGCAACCCCTGCGAATTGGATCGCAGTTGAGGCAGGAACTCTTCTTTGGGGTCGATGTGCAGATACAAAACCATGAATATGTTGCTCCAAATCTGCAACATCACATTCTCAGGCAATTTATCTTCCACCTTATGAACGAAGTCCGACACGCCAATAATCGTTTGATGCCAGATATAGAAGCTCTCATCTTCTATTGGGATGCCAAACATCGCAAGCCACTCGCGTACAGTATGCATTTCCTTTTTATCACCGCAGTCCGCTTGGTTATGGAAGAAAACTATTTGAGACTTCCGTAAATCCTTGTCGGCCACTTCCTTCTGGTTGAGCTCAAGACACCTGCCAATGGGGAACATGGCGCAAACAGTAGGCTTTAGGCTGTGTACGGAGCACTTTCTGTCCTTGAGCAACGGGCATCGTTTTATGCTGCCCCGAGGCTTGAGCCGGACGATCGGCATCCTCGAGTCATGGCCGATATAGACTTCGCAATACTGCTGAACGACTTGCTCAGCGGTGAGGTTGAGCGCCTTGCAGAGGTTGTACATATCCTTCGCGTTGAGCAAAATATCTTCGCGGTTGATGCAGCATTTTCCGCATTGCCTACACCCGAAATGAAATGTATCGTCCAATCCCAGCTTCATCAAATCCATTTTTTGCATGATGCTTTGCAGTCTTTTATCCATTGCTGAATCCTCCTAACATAATAGCCTTATAGCCGCTATTCGTTCTCATGCAGCAAGTGAAACGGAAGGCTTCTACGAAGAAGTGTTTGACTGGCGAGAAACCGATACTGCTGGTCGCTGGTCGGATATTTATCCGGAAAATGTCCTACTAGGCAGCGATGACCCGAGCTCACTGTATGAAGCGGTAGCTGAGTGTTATCAGAATCAAAAAATGGAGATTGACCACTTGATTGCTATGTTGAAAAGCTCAGTGGGCGTCGATATAGAGCATATCGCAAGTGGCATTTGGGAGCGGAACTACGAGAATAAACCCGAAAACGGTTTTGATCTCCTGACAGCGTTCTACCTGCACAGGTTATCAGACCTGTTGTACGGACGATACATTGACGATTCATTGTTCTATGATACACACGAATATACGGCGCGTATTTACAAAAGCACGCTTTCGGCGCTGAAGGAACGCCCGGAAGACTGGGCGGTGGTCATGTTTGACTATCATAATTGAGGAGGATAAAGGCTATGCCAAATTGGTGCATGAATAACCTGACGGTATCAGGTAATCCCGCAGAACTGAAACGGTTTGTGGAATCCAGCATGGGATTTCCCGCACACTACCCACCGCGGGAGTGGGAAAAGCAGATCCAGCAGATGGATCCCCCGGAGGACACGCCCTATTTCTGCTTCAATGCGCTCGTCCCTACGCCTCCAGAGGTATTGGCTATAGGCTACTCGGCGCATTACCAGCAGCCTGACAACGCCTTGATATACGCCTTTGTGGGTAAAACCATTCCCGGCATGGACGGCTATCATTGGAATATAGCCAACTGGGGAACGAAGTGGGATATCTACTATGACAAAATATCCATTGATGACATTGGCTGGACGGAAGGCTGTGAATCCATCGAGATCGAGTTTGACACTGCATGGTCGCCGCCTAAGTGCTGGCTTGCGAAGGCATCCGAGCTGTTTCCTGAACTTTCGTTCAAGCTCCATTTTGAGGAGCCCGGCAACTACTTTGCCGGGGATATATTCTGTGAGGATGGAGAATGCAGCATGGATGATTATGATGGCGAGCGGCTTGAGCAAACGTTCGCATACCTAAAAGATGAGGATGATGAGTGCTGACAGGCAAGGGAGCAGAATGCGAATTCTGCTCCCGCACTATTTGAGAAAACGGAGGGCATCAAAATGATAATCAATCGCAACGGCGCGACATTTGAGCATGAAGGCATCACCTATACGATTGGCGCGCCGATCGTTGCCACCGACCAAAGCGAGTATGAGGGCTTGACCGGGCATATCTTTGAGATCCGGGATGGCGCTGATAAGGAAACGGAGAACGAGACGCCGGATCTGTATTGCAGCTTTGATCCGCCTAACGACCCGGCCGAGATCGCTAAACTGGAGGCTGTCTTCTCAGACCTTTATTGCACGCCAAAGACATTGGAGGACATCGCTCTTGATCTCGTCATTATGGCGCCGGACATGGTCAGACCGCAAAAACACGCGGACCCCAAGCGCTTGCAATCCGATGTTTACCAATCTATCGCAGAAGGAAAACCGTGCTCAAAACAAGCAAGGCTGGTTTTTGATCAAGTTAAGGTGCTCTCAGATGCTATATCGGCGGAATCACATTCGCAGGAGGTTAAAGATGTGGAGCGTTAGGTATGACAGAGTGCTATACAACGATGACGGCATTGAAGTGCCCGGGATTTTGCTGCGTAGGTGGTTAAGGCGTCCGTTGTTCATTCCGTTTCATATCGGCTGTGGCTTCGATAGCCAAGTTATATACATCAAGGTCATGCTCACGGATGGGCAAGTCGGCCGGCTACAGGAGATTATTGAGTAGCAGCCGAATAAGGCTTGCATTGACGGATGAAAACGGCGATGGTATAATGCTTGTGTAAAGTATCCAAGCCGTTCCGCTGGAAAGGCACAGTTTCCAAGTATCATTAGCGTCCATAGGCCATTTGCCTTTGGGCGCTTTTTTTGTACCAGCTCATCCTATCCTTGAGCATAAGCAGGACTCCAACCGGGGGCCTGCTTTTTGCATATCATGGCGGTCTGCCGCCGAAATACGAAAGGAGAACCACAATGCAACCTTGTTTGGACGATTTCCACACGACCTTCGACGACTATGCCAAAATGCAGGTTTACCACGCCCGGCAAACCCATGAGAGCAAGTGGGCGCGCAGGACGGTATCCGGCCTGCACATCGAACCGCTGGACGAGGCCTCGCCGCTCTACACCGACGACAAAGCCTTTGCCCCGGACGTTTCTCAGGTCGCCGTGACCGACACCGCCAAGAACCTTGGCCTTGCCCTGCTGACCGAGGATGGGTATCTTCCCATCCGAAACACTGCGTACAAGTCCCTGCTCGACAGGGCGAAGATCGGAGGCTCGGCGCTTCCGAAGCTGCAAAAGCCCAAGCTTGCGGGCATCCTCAACGAATGCCTATCGCTGCATAAGTCGGAGGCGCTGCTGCTTGTCCGCAATGAAAAGGTGGCGGCCTTCCACTCCGGAGATGAGCGGGATTACTCCGTCTTGCCCATCGACGAGCTTATGACGGCGCTCTCTGAAAAGTTGAACGAGCGTTTCCCCGGCAACATCTTTTCACGGGGTTATGCGGATCATTCGCTGGCTACGGCTTCATGGTCGTTCCCGGCGCAAAGGGAAGAGCTGCTTGAAACCTATGACAAAGCGCTCATCGCGCACGGTCAGAAGCATCTGGCGTCCAAGTTCACGCCGGGCGTGCGCTTCTCGACCTCCGATGTCGGCGTTGCGGCCGCATCCGTATCGGCTTTGCTCACAGGCGGGCAGTATCCCATCCGCATCGGCAATGTGGTATCGGTGCATCACAGGCGGCAGTCCAAGGTGCAGGATTTTGATTCCTCGCTGGATATGCTCTTTGCCCAGTTCGCCGACACCATAAAGAAGCTGGAGAGCTTGCTCGACCTGACGCTCTGCTATCCGGTCAACGCCATGACGCTGGCCTGCAAGAAGCTGGCTATGCCCAAGGCGGCAGCCATGGAAGCCATCGAGATGTTCCGCATGGCGGTCGGCGAGACCCCGGCGTCCGCGCATGACGTGTACATGGCCATGCAGGAGATCATGTTCATCCTCAAGACGGGCCATGTACCTGAAAGCAAGCTCATCTCCGTGGAGGAATCCATTGCCCGGGCGCTGACCCTGCGTTGGAACGAGTATGACATTCCCGGGGCGGTGAGCTACTGATGGCGGCGCCGAAGATACTTTGCGACACCTCGGGCATGGACAGAAGAACTTGGCTCGCTGCAAGAGCGCACGGGCCTGACGGTTCGATCCCTATTGCCATTGGCGGCAGCGACGTGGCCGCTATATTCGGCATCAGCCCGTGGAAAACGCCGCTTGACCTGTGGCTTGAGAAATCTGGGAAGCTCATGCCGGACGAAAGCGACAACATGTGGCAGAAGGAAATGGGACATCTGTTGGAGCCGGTTGTGGCGCAGATGTACGCCTTCCGCTCCGGCAATCGGGTGATCTTGGATACCTATCTGTACCAGCATGCGCTCTACCCCTGGGCGCTGGCCAACATCGATTATGGTATGGAGGATAAGGACACCAAGGAGGCCGGCGGGCTGGAATGCAAATCTACCACCTATCACAACGCTGATGAGTGGAAGGATGACAAGGTGCCGATGCACTACGAATACCAATGCCGGTTCTACATGGGCGTGCGCGATCTTCCGTTCTGGGACATTGCCTGTATGTGGGGCAACAGCGAGAACGATTTCCCCATCCGCCGCATCTACCGGGATTTGTCCATTGAGGAGATGATCTTTGAAACGATCGCGGCGTTCATCCAGAGCATCCACGACAACAAACCGCCCACGATGGCGGAAGTCGCGCCGGAGCTTGCGATGAAGTCCCTTGCGCGGATATACGGCGCGGGTACGCTCGCCGCTCCTACCATCGAGTTTGGCAAGAAGCACGAGCGTCAGATACGGCGTATCGCTTCATTGCAGCAGGAGAGCCGTGAATTGGATCGTCAGATCAGACAAAACGAAAAGGAGGTTACGGCATTATCAGTGCAAATCGCGGATACCATGCGGGAGCATGAGCATGGCGTTCTGGAGACGCCCTTGGAGCGGTTCCAGATCGACTATGTATCCTCAAACCAGCGGCGCGTGAATGGCGAGAAGCTGAAAAAGCTGTACCCCGTCATATATGACGAGGTGCTTAACCCGCCGGCCCAGCGCCGTATCAAGATCGCAGCCGTCGCAAAATGACGGCACAATACTCAAGGAGAGGGCTCACGCTCTCTCCTTATGCTTGGAGGCAGCAATATGGAAAACACGCTTGAGATCTACTTTAGGGACTTTCTGCCCGAAACACAGGGCGCCATCTTGGAAACCGCGGGCATACAAGACCCTAAGGACGCCAACTGGGACTTGATCCCCATCACCATACTTTCGTTTGAAGCCGAAGAAGGAGGCAGCTTATGATCACAACCGCTATGGAAACCACGATGGATAACAGCGCCATCAACCGCATCATCACCAAATGGAAGGATCAGTTGGAATCGCAATACCTGTATATCAGCCAGACAACATCCAACCTTGAGCGAGCATATATCTGCTCGCCCTGCACCGCCGCTGCGGCACGGGAAGTACAACGCAATGTGCAGGCTGCGAGGTTCTATATGTGGTGGACATTTGAAAACATGAATGTGATCGCTCGCGCGCCGCATGCCTATCTGCCCATACTGCTCAGCGACAAGCTGCCAGCAGAGCGGGCATTGGCGCTGCGCTTCGGTCTTGAGCTGCTGGAGCAGAGCGATTTGGTATACGTCTGCGGGAAGGTGCTTTCCACCGGCATGAAAGGCGAGATCGCCCGCGCTGTGGAGCTGAACATCCCCATCATCGTATTCGATGCGGAACTCTATCTCAAAGTCCGCAAACTCGTCACACGCCACGGCGGCGACAAATCGCAGGTCACACTCCACGCCGAACCCTGCTATCTCTCGCTCACTGCGGAAGAAATTTTAGGCTGAGGAGGACATTATGTTATGTAGCTATGAGCGGGTCATCTACCCGCAATCCCTCTCCGACCCCAATCCCACGGGGTTCATGGTGGCCGTGTATACGCCCCATGAGAAGATACTGGACAGCTCCGGCCAAGCGCTTCGACAGGTTAAGGCCGTCGGCTACTTTCTGCCAACCGCCAAGGGCATCCGTTACGAGATGCAGGGACGCTGGGAGCGCGGAAAGCACGGCGATCAATACGCCGTGACCCAGTTTGAGGAGGTGATACAGCCGACCGAGGCTGGCATCATCGCTTACCTCAGCTCCGGCTATATTAAGGGCATTGGAGAAAAAACCGCCCGGCGCATCTATGAACAGTTCGGCGACAAGGCGTTGGACATACTCGACCGGGAACCCAAACGACTGCTCGAGGTGCGCGGCATAAGCCCCAAGAAACTGGAGCGTATCTCGGAATCCTACATGGAGACACGGGGCGCACGTGACATCATCACACTGCTCTCGCCCTTTGGCATTGCGCCCAAGCGGGCTGTGCGTTTCTTCAAGGTCTATGGCCGGGATGCGGCAGACGTCATTCGGCAGCACCCCTACCGGCTCTGCGAGGTGCGCGGCATTGGGTTCAAAACCGCCGATGAGATCGCAAAAAGCGTGGGCTTTGACCCATGCGGTGAGGAGCGCATCGACGCGGCGCTGCTGCATGTGCTCAAGGTAGCGGAAAACGGCGGGAACCTGTTCAAGAATGCCGGAAACCTCTGCATCCCCAAAGCGCAGCTGGTAGAAAAGTGCATCGAGCTGCTTGAAACAGCTGCTGTCACGCCGCGGATGGCCGCACTGCGCTGTCAGGCGTTGTTAAGCCGCAATGAGCTGTCCGTGTACCAGGATCAGGTCTATCGTTACCTGACCGCTAAAGCGGAGGAGCAGGTGGCCACGCGGGTGCGGGAACGCATCCGACAAGGCGATACCCACATCCATGCCGATCTCGATGCTGAGATCGCCCGGATCGAACGCAAGCTGGGCGTGACGCTCGCTTCAGAGCAAAAGCAGGCCGTGAAGACCTGTCTGCGCGCGCCCATCAGCATCATAACCGGCGGCCCGGGTACGGGCAAAACCATGATCCAGCGGTTCATACTGGAAATCTACCAGAAGCTCAAGCCTTCCGGCTCCATCGTGTGCTGTGCGCCTACGGGCCGCGCGGCAAGACGCATGGAGCAGGCCACCGGGCAGCAGGCTTCCACCATCCATAAGGCGCTGGGCTTGCTTGCGGATTCGGACGGCGAGTTTGGCGAACCGACCATGCTGGACGCCGATCTGGTGATAGCCGACGAGGTCTCCATGCTCGACATCCATCTTGCCAAGCATTTGCTAAATGCGCTGCCGTATCGCTGCCAGCTCATCCTCGTAGGCGACGCCGACCAGCTTCCTTCCGTGGGGCCGGGCAGCGTGCTGTACGAGCTGCTTGCGTCCGGCGCTGTACCCGCTGTAAAGCTCGACAAGGTCTATCGCCAATCTTCAGGCAGCCGCATTGCGGTCAACGCTTCGCTCATCCGTCACGGTACGCTGGCGTTGGAATACGGGCCTGACTTCGAGCTGATCGAATCCGGTGAGTTTGAACGCTCGGCGGACATTCTTGAGGAGGTCTATTTGCGGCGGGTCAAAGAGATAGGTATGGACAACGTAATACTGCTCTCGCCTTACCGCACGAAAACCGCAACCGGCGTAAACGCGCTCAATGCAAGGCTTAGGGACAAGCTCAATCCGCCGTCCCCTTCAAAACCCGAACTGACATACGGGAAACGCATCTTCCGGCAGGGCGACAAGGTCATGCAGACGCAGAACGTCGCCAACATTAGCAACGGCGATATCGGCGTTGTGACCGGCATCATCCGGACGCAGGAGGAAAGCACGCTGTATGTGGACTTCGGCGATGGGCGCACGATGGAATACGCTCCCAATGAGCTTGACACGCTGGACTTGGCCTATGCGACCACGGTTCATAAGTCGCAGGGCTCGGAATACGACACTGTCATACTGAGCCTGCAAACCGCGCACTACATCATGCTGCGGCGGCCGCTGCTCTATACCGCCATCACCCGCGCCAAGCATCAGGTCGTAATCGTTGGCGAACGCAAAGCGCTGGTCATCGCTATTGGGCGCGTAGATGCGGAAAAGCGCGGCACCATGCTCGCTGAGCGCATCAACGAAACCGTGGCGAAGGCCGTAGGCGTCTGAAAGGAAGGTAGCTATGCTGACAACGCTGGAACAATACCGTGAACTGCAAAAGACGCTTGCCGCTCCCGCAATGGGCAACAAGCCTATGGAGCCGGAACGGTTCTTTGCCAACATGGAGCTTTTGTACAGGATACAGATCCTGGAGAGCTTCCGCAATTTGGAACAGATCGCTCCCGTAAACGCAGAGCTTACCGCGCTTTCCGCCCACTACAGTGCGGTAGACGCGCTTGTGAGCCATCTGCTTACGGAACGACGCTACCGTCCTTCGCAGGACGCGGAGGTGCAGCAAGCCCGCGATACCGCAAGGCAGGCGCTTTGCTCTATCGTAACCGACTACCGCAAACGCTTTTCGGCTTACATGCCGGAAAGCGAAGAACAGTATGCGGCTGATATCACAAAGGTCATAAACACCGTGCTGCCCGCATGGCTTGCCTACCGCGAGACCATGCTGGCTATCAACAAAGAATAGGAGTGAGAGTATGGAAACCAACACCAAAATCCGCGAAGCCATGTTCGATATGATTTCCCAAATCAACGCTGTGGAGGGCTTTGACCCTTCCGTGTTTGTGGAGGAGTACGAAGGGTTTGACGGAAAACCTATCACCGGCATTCCCGTCGCTGTGCAGGAAGCGTGGTTCAGGCTCAAGCACCCGGAAGGGCGCATAGCCGTTCATACCGAGATCGGGCCGAATAAGGACAGCATCGTTGCCCATGCCTGCATCTACAAGCATTACACCGACCCCGACGGGAGCTACCTTTCGGAAGCTTCGGCTTCGAGGAGCTATTCGGAGAAAGCGCCCAACGTCTCCCCAAGGGAATGGGCGCAAACGGCTGCCATCGGCATTGCTCTGCGACACGCCGGGTTTGGCCTGCAATTCAAGGTGGCCGGCGAACCGGCGCTGCCGATCATGAACGAGCTGCCAGCAGTTGACGAAAACACCGGCACGGAGCAGCCGCTCATAGGGGAAACAATCCCTAAAATCGAAGCGGCGCCGCCGGAACCTGTCGATCCGCTTGAGGCCGCCAAGCAAATGATGTGCCCGTTGAAGAAATACGATGGGCGCACATTGGGCGAGCTGGTCATGCTTGATCCCAGCTTCCTGAAATGGATGGCGACAAAATACCAGAACGATGAGCACCCGGAGGTGCCGGCAGCCGCAAGGCTGATCTGCGAGCATGCGCTGAAAACCGCATGAGCCGGCCGGGAGGGGTTAGAATGGATGGCGAACTGCCGTTCTCAATGATGGACGTCATTGCCCTTCTGAATCTGCCTTACCCGCCGTCGGGCCGCGCTTCCTACAACATCAACTGCCCCTGTTGCGACACGCACAACAAGCGCCATCTGAACATCAACTTCACAAAGGGGGTGTTCAGATGCCCGCGCTGCGGGTTTGCCGGCGGCGTGTTGGATCTGTACAGTCATTATGCCAATATGGACAGGGCTCAGGCATATAAGGCAATCATGGATAAGATGGGGATCGATCCAACTTCTCCGCCGAAAAAGCGTCCACAATATGCCGTAATGCCCGAAGTCAGCGAATGTCCTATGGCGGGTATCGACGAGCGTGACGCGACATATCGAGCCTTTCTGAATAAGCTATCGCTCGCCTCGGATCATCGGGATAACCTTATAAGCCGTGGGCTGACCGATGAGGTGATACAGCAAAACCTCTATCGAACGACGCCCGCCGGAGGGTATGGGGCGATAGCGAAGCAGCTGCTTTCCGAAGGGCATTATCTCTCCGGCGTGCCGGGCTTCTACCGTAAAGAGGGCACATGGGCCTATAACGGCACCAGACGCGGCATTCTTTTGCCTGTATGCGACTATTTCGGCCGCATACAGGGCTTAAAGGTGCGTTTGGACAATGTGACCCGCCGCAAATTTCGCTGGGTGTCCTCAGCAGAGATGCAGGACGGCTGCGGAGCGGAGGCGTGGACACACATCGCCGGTGACGCGCAGGATACCATACTGCTCATTGAAGGCCCGCTAAAGGCTGACATCGTGCATTACCATACGGGCATGACGCTCGTTGCGGTGTCCGGCGTAGGCTCGCTCACACATTTACAGCAGACCCTTATACTCATGCGGGAGCAGGGCGTAAGGAAGGTCATGACCGCCTTTGATATGGACATGATGACCAACTGCCACGTCCAGAAGGATTTCCGCAGACTAACGGCGATGCTGCAAGAAATGGGGTTTCAGTTCGGCACGTACCTCTGGGATCCTCGCTTCAAGGGGCTGGACGACTACGTCTGGGGACAGAAGAAAAGACAGTCCATCTGAACATGGGAGCGCGGCGAACAAGGTTCTTTCGCCTGACGGCGAAAACCGGGGTTCTAAAATCGCGTCACCGGCGCGATTTTTGCCCCTTCGTGGCACCGAACCCGCCGGACAGAAATGCGCTTGACTATGAGAGGGTTGTTGCACATTTCTGTCCGGCCCTTTTACGTTTTCCATGCCGATAATGCGCGAAATTGTTGTAAAAACGCATTTCTATCGGTGTAATACTATGAAACTAGTTGAGGAGGAACAGAAAATGATTATCGGAATCGATCACGGCAACGCCCAGATCAAGACCAGAAATACCTGCTTTGCGTCCGGCGTGGAGGAGTTCTCGACCAAACCGCCCATGGCGGCAGACGTGATACAGTATCAGAACCGATACTGGACGCTCGTGGGCAAGCGGTTGCCCGTTATGCGAGACAAGACCAAGGACGACCGTTTCTATATACTAACGCTGTTTGCCATAGCGAAAGAGCTGGAGGCACGCAAAGAGGTTTCATCCACATTGGACATAGACCTCGCCGTTGGCCTGCCACCCGAGCATTATGGTATTCTGAAAGACAGCTTTGCCCAATACTTCCGCAGGCAGGAGCCGGTGCGTTTTACCTATAACGATAAGCCCTTCAGCCTGATGCTCGACCATGTATTTGTCTACCCGCAGGCTTACGGCGCAGTTATGCAGCGGGCGAAGGAAATGACGGCTATCCCACGTACCTTCGTAATTGACATTGGCGGGTACACCACCGATGTGCTGATGCTTCGTCTAGGTAAGCCAAATATGGAGTTCTGCCGCAGCCTTAACATGGGCATTATCACAATGGCAAACCATATAGCGGGCAAGGTGAATGCGCTTTATGATATATCTATTGACGATGAGCATATCTACGAAATACTTACCGGGCGGAATAACGTACTAGATGGCGAGATACAAAACGCTATCCGCAAAGAGGTTGAAAAGTACGCGGCCGATATGCTCAATAAGCTTCGGGAGCTTCAGGTAGACCTGCGGACAAACCCTGCCATATTTGTTGGCGGCGGGTCGATTTTGCTTCGTCCCTGTATCAAGGCTTCGCCCCTTGTCAGCTCTGTGGAGTTTGAGCCGGACACCCGGGCTAATGCCCACGGGTATGAACTGCTTGCACAGGCGCACCTTGAGAAGCTCGCTCGAAGGGCGGGCGGCGTAGTATGAAAACGCCGGACGGCTACCGGTTTTCGCTTCAGTTCGCGGCAAACTCCACGGAGTACATCCGGGCCGGTGAAACGCTGGAACGCCTAAAGCATAAAAAAAGCGATTTCATCGTGAAGGCCGTCTGCGAATACCTGGAGCGGCATCCGGAAATTGAAGCCGGTGCGGTCGTGCAGATCGACGTCAGGCGTGAACTGTTCCGGCGTGACGAGTTGGAAAAGATCGTCCGGAGCATGATACAGCAGTATGTAACTACTGCGGAACAGACTGCGCCACCCGGGGCACACCCCAAGGCCGCGCCAGACATACCGCAACAAAGCGTGGACACTGCGGTCAGCATGATGCTTGACAACCTCGACGAGTTTCTCTAAACATAAAGAATGACCGTCTGCGACTTACCCTCATCGGGAACGTCCGGGCGGTCTTTTTTTATGTTTTCTCAAATTGGGGGTTAAAAAACAGCCTTGAAACCTGCTAATAAGTGAGAGGGACATCCAATCAAAAGCATTGCATGCGAAACCGTGCGATGCTTTCGCACTTTGAAAACAGTATATCACACCCAGGCGTCGGCCTTCTATACCGAGCGGCAAATCATGCGAAATGGCGGGACTGCTACCCGCCGCGCCAAGACGTATAGAAGGAATACCGCAAACCCGTCCAGCCATGAAAATGGGTCGGCCGGCCATAGGAATGGCAGGAGCCTGCGAACACCGCAGCGCTGTGAATCCGCCCGCAACGGAGCGCCGGGTAATCAACAAAATTTACGAGGAGCACTATGAACAGAGCATCTTTACGTCTATATCCTGACGTCCTTGATGTAGCGGAGGTAATGAAGATCCTCCGCATCGGGAGGGTCAGCGTATATAAACTAATTGAAAGCAAAAAACTGCCAGCGAGGAAGATTGCAGGCAAGTACCGTATACCAAAGTCTGGGCTGATAACGCTCTTTGAAATGATGGAACAGTCCGAAAACCTATGCTATAATACACCCGATGACACGGATGAACTCCAACAAACAAATGAGGAGGAGTGAATCCAATGTTGAAAGCACAAGAAGTTGAACAGTTCAAAGTCAGGGGGTGTTTGTCCAAACCCAAAAAGAGCCAGTATTACCAGGCCATTCTGATTTACACCGATGATGCGGGAGAGGAATATCGCGTATCCAGAAGCACCAAAGAATCCAGCAAGATCAAAGCTCAGAAGGTAATGTTGGATATGGCTGCGGAATTAGAGGAGCGATTGCACAGGACTGATCCATCATCGCTGTTTGCAGATTTCATGGAGTATTGGCTCAGGGAAGTAATCTGCAATGAGGTTGAGGTCACGACGCTCAACGGCTATCGCATGAACCTTGAAAACCACATTATCCCTTATTTCAAGCCGCTCCAGCTACGGCTACGGGATCTGCGTGCAGTGCATTTGACTCAGTTCTGTGAGGAAATGAGCCATAAAAAGAAGGCGGACGGCAATTTATTGTCCGGCAGCTCGATCAAGAAGCTATATTCCAATTTGAGAACCGCGCTTGATTATGCGGTAACGCATGAGCTCATTGATCAAAACCCTGCACGCATCGCGAAGGCTCCAAAGGCGCAAGCATATGAAGCTTCGTACCTTTCAATCCCGCAGATAACGAGTCTTTGGAAGGGTTGCAAAGGAAGCATTATCGAACCAGCCGTATTCCTGACGTCGATTTATGGCTTCAGGCGCGGTGAGATTTGCGGGCTTAGATGGGAGAACGTCGATATCCCACAGCGCAATCTGCGTATTTATGAGACCCGCACACAGGCTCAGGGCGTTATAACAAAAGGCACCAAAAACTCCGCAAGCAAGCGCACAATGCCCATTCCCGAAGCGGTGGCGGATTACCTATTATTGCTTCAAGAGCGGCAACGTGAGGCTAAGCAAGCTGGCGGTGAATACTGGTGCGAAAGTGGATATGTGGTTATTGATGAATGTGGGAAACCCATTTCGATTGCCCGCTTAAACAAGCATTTTACTCGGTTGCTTGAAAGGTGCGGACTACCGAAGGTCAGGTTCCATGATTTGAGGCATAGCGTGGCCACGTACTTTCTTGAGCTGGGGATCCCCATTGCAGAGATATCTGCTTGGTTAGGGCATGGCAGTATAGCGACGACTGAGAAAATTTACGCGCATGTGAACAAAGAAACGCGCATGAATGCATCTCGAACGCTTGATAAGCTAATGGGTTATCAGAGCGAGGAAACTCCGAGAAATATCGAGGGTGCCTTGCGGGAGTTATTCGAACCTATGCTGAGCAAAGCGCAAAACGGCGATCAGGCAGCTGAGAGTCGTTCGAACCTTCGGTCGAACCAAGCGGAAAACGAAGTACAAGGTGTATAAAAATGCGGATTGCCCGCAATGATATGCAGCTTGTCAAAAAAGACTGTCCAGAGAGAAAAACCATGTGGGCCGGCCCGGTGACACACGAAAACGGGCATGAAAAAAGCCCCGAAACCGCTAATTTCGGGGCTTTGGCGGAGAGTTAGGGATTTGAACCCTAGTTACGGTTCCCCGTAAACACGATTTCCAGTCGTGCGCCTTCGACCACTCAGCCAACTCTCCACAGTCTACCAGATTGCATAGTATTCAGTTTTTTCGGCGCACCGCCACAGCATTTCCAGTCGTGCGCCTTCGACCAACTCAGCCATCTCTCCATACATAAGGCTCTTTGCTCTCGCCCGGCGCAATCATGCTTAAATATGATACATCATTTCCATTTGCTTTGCAAGAGAAAAATGGCGGACGAACCTAAAAATCAAGCATTTGTAAATTTTATTTAAATCGCTGTACTTGTTGGAATATTTTGAGATACAATACAAATAAGCATGCTGCGCTTTTTGCGTGATGCGCGGTGCCCGGCTCTGAAGCCGGTTTTTGGGAGCGATAATTTGCGATGAACGAAAGACGAAACGGATTCTGGATGCGCCTTCTTAAGGGCGCCATTATCGGCATTGCGGCGATTTTGCCGGGCGCGAGCGGCGGCGTAATAGCGGTATCCATGGGGGTTTACCGCCCGGTGATCAACGCTGTGGTGGGCTTTTTTAAAGCGGTCAGGCGCAATGCGCTGTTTCTGCTTCCCCTTGGGCTTGGCGGCGTGGTTGGCCTTTTTGCAACGAGCCGGCTGGTGGAATGGCTGATGCTCAACTGGAAAATGCCCGTGATGTATGCGCTGATCGGCCTGGTGCTGGGGGGCATCCCCTCCTTTTTGAAAGAAGCCAACCGGAACGGCTTTAAGAAACGCTATCTGTTTGGGACGGCGTTTGGGATCGCGCTGGTGCTTTTGTTTGCGGCGGGGGACAAGCTGGTTACGGGCGGCGAAATCTGGCCGTTTAACGGGTGGACCGCGGCGCTTGCCGGCGTGCTCATTGCGCTTGGTACGGTGATTCCGGGGATCAGCACTTCGTTTATCCTGATGTATATGGGCCTGTATGAGCCGCTCCTTTCCGCGCTCAACCATTTCGATATTCCCATCATGGCGTGTGTGGCGGCCGGGGCCGGGATTACGGTGCTCGCTACCATTACGCTCGTCAAGCGTATGTTTGACAGGCATCATGGGTATGCTTATTATACGGTATTGGGGCTGCTTGCAGGCTCCATCGCACTTATCTTTCCAGGTTTCACCTGGTCTTTGACGCAGGCGCTTTGCATAGCCCTGCTCGCAGGCGGCTTCGCAGCTACTTATTTTATCTGCAGGGCCACGGATGCGGAGGAAAAGGAGCCGGCCTAAGCCGCGCTTATTTTCGATAAAAAACGGATGGAGGAATCACGATGAAAAAACGCTTGCTTGCGCTTGTGCTCTGCCTTGCCACGGCCATAGCGCTCATCCCTGCCATGCCCGCTGAAGCAACGGTGCTGCCGGGCATGACCAGCAAAGTGGACTACGACAACACAGATCCAAACCGTTACACGATTGAGATCGATCTGGTCAACCAGATCATCACCGTTTACGAGGGCGCAATCGGCGGGCCGATCGTGTTGCAAAGTTTGTGCACGACCGGAAACGAGGAAAATCCGACCGGTGCAGGCACCTTTAAACTGGGCCAACTCAAGGAACGCTTCGGATATTTCGTTGCATTTGGCCAATATGCACAGTATTGGACACAGGTGGTGCGCGGCATTTACATCCATTCGGTGATGTACAATTCCAAAAAATTATCCAGCATGTCCCGCACGGCATACCGGAAGCTTGGCGAAAACCTTTCCCACGGCTGCGTGCGCGTGCTGCCGCATGTTGCACAATGGATCTTTTACAACTGCCCGCCGGGAACCACCTGCAAGATCGACCGCAAAAAGGCTCCGGATCCGGAACTTGTGAAGAAACTCAAGGCTGCGATCCCTTCCTATTCGGATTATGAACAGCCCAAGGACACGAAGGCGGATCCGGCTGAAATCCCTGCGGTGGCCCGCTTCGACAATGTGCCGCTGCGCACCGGCTTCTCCAATTCGCGCGATACCACGGTGGCAACCCTTTCGCGTGGGCAAAAGATGACCCTTTTGCAGCTCGGCTCCGATTGGTGCAAGGCAAAGCTTGCCGACGGCACGCTCGGCTATGTGAGAACGAAGTACATCCTCTGCGATCCGGATGCGCCGGTGAAGAAGCAGGAGATCTATCAGGCAACGAAAAAAACCTATGTCTACGCATCCATGGACACAGGCGCGAAAAAACTTGCAACGATCCCGCAGGGCGGGGAGGCAGCTGTCACCGACAACCCGAAGAAGGGGTGGTGGTATGGATCGTATAACGGTGTGACAGGGTATCTGCGCACCAAGTACGTCGTGAAGCGCACTGCGCTTGTATACCCCACGCTTGAAGCTGCTGTGACGGCAGCGCCGTCGGTCACGCCAACCCCGGGCGGCGGGATTTCCGTTGGAGGAAACGGTAGCGGGATCTCCACAGGCGGCGGAATTTCCATTGGTGGGAGCACGGCTGCACCTACACCCACGCCGGCTCCTGCACCTGCGCCGAGCGCTGGCGTTTCATCGGGAACGCACGTGAAAGAAGGAACACAGGCGCGCATGCGCGCGTCGGGGAGCACGAGCGCAGCAGTGGTCGCGCTGATTGATGGCGGCACGCCGGTGACGATTCTCTCCGTTTCGGAAACGGGCTGGTATTACTGCAAGGCCAATGGCTACACGGGCTACATGCACAGCAGTTGCCTGGTGATGGGATAAGCGAAGAAGGACAGGAGGACGCTTTTGCGTCCTCCTTTTTATTTCAGCCTTTCGCCCCAGTTTTCAATGCTGATGCCGGTATAATAATGCTGCAGGATGGCGCGGTAATCGGAGCCTTCCTTTGCCATGGCATTCGCGCCGTACTGGCTCATACCAACACCGTGGCCGTAGCCCTTGGTGGAAACGCGCACATCCTCGCCCACGAATTCTATGGTAAAATTGGCGCTCGGGAGATCCAGCGCCTTGCGGAACTGCCGCCCGGTGACTTCTACCTTGCCCAAACGCACGGTTTTAACCCGCCCGCTTGCAAAGCGCGCGGTGATTTCCACCTGAACCTCCAGCTTTTTTGCGGAAAGCTCCGCCCTTGGAAACGCGGCGTTCAGCTTTGTGATAAAGCTTTTGCGCGGAAAGGTTATGCTGTCCCTATAATGTGCACTGCCTTCCTCGCCGGGGCTTTCCACGCTCACAAGATATGGCTGCGCGCTTGCAAACACGTTCTCTGAGCTTTCCGTCATGCCGCCCGCGGTGGAATGGTAAAGCGCCTCGATCAAAGCGCCCTCATAGGTGGCGACCTCTCCGGCCGTGCTGTAAACGGCTTCTTCCACGCGCGCGGAATAGTAGGCGGCATCCGCCCCCCACTTGGAAGCAAGCTGTTCCGCAGAGCGATAAGACTGACAACAGGCACTGTCCGTGCACACATCCGCTCCGCAGCGCCCGCACGGCGTGCCTCCGCAGGCTGGGAGGCGGCGCAGGGTAAACGTGCGTGCGGCCACCGCCTGCGCCTTGAGCGCTTCTTCTTCAAACGAAGCGGGCATTTCGGCTGCCACCACGCCGCAAAGGTATTCTTCAAGGCGCATGGAAAGCACGCGGTCGTTTTCATCGTCATATACGGCGATGACGGCAGAGATATCTTCCGGCAGAGCTCCCGGAACCCCCGTTTCCTCGCGTGTGATGGCACACCCGCGCAGCAGCAGCACGAACAGGCTGAGGGCAAGCGCAGCGAGCCCGAGCGGCAGCAGCCGGATAGGCGGGGAAAAGCGTGATATGGCGCGCCTGCGCGGGCGGCGGATTGAAGGACGATATTCCATAGTTTCATCCGTATGCAGGTACTTCATGTTTAATTCATTTGCTTCCGGGATACAGGTGCATGTATAATAAAAGCGAAGGATGACAAATACTGTCAAAGGAGAGGCAGAGGCATGCAGGATCAAAACAATGCAGGGACACAGCGTGATAAACGCGAGATGATCGCCCTGCTCAACAGCGGCGACAAGCGGGAGCTGCGCGCATTTATGCAGCTATATTCCAAACAGATCTATGGCCGTGCATTGGATATTACGCATGATGCGGCCGCAGCGAAAGACGCAACGCGGCGCGTGCTTGCAGAGGTGGCGGCGCTTGCTTCCCGCAGCGAACTGAAGGAAAATATCGATGCGCAGCTTATGGCGTTGACGGATCAAACGTGCAGTGAAGCGCTCTTCCTCGGCGGGCTGGTGGATGAGGCGCTGCAAGCATCCGAACCGCAGATGCCGAAGGATGACGCACCCAGCGCGGAAGAACCCTGCGCGCAGGCGGCCGATGCGGAAAGAACCATAAAAGAAATACCCGAATCAGGCGCGGAGAGGTTTCAGATGGAAGCCTCTGCGGAAACAGCATTCTCCATGGCTCCGGAAAACAGCGAATTCTGGCTGAGCGAGGAGAGCGCAGAAGAAAACGCGCCTACGGAAGAAACGGTTCTGGAACCCCAGAAAGTGCATGCGTCCGATACGGAAGTGCCAAACCTTTTTGATGACGACTTTGCAGAGCCGGTGCGGCGACACCGAAAATCCGCAAAGGAGCGCACGCAGGAGGCGGATGAGGACGAATATGAAGGCGCCAGTCCGCTGCTTGTGATTGCAATCATCCTGCTCTCCTTTCTGGTGGTGTTTTTGGTATGGGTTCTTGTCGTCAAGCTCATGACTAGCGGCATTTTGCCGAACTATGATTTTGGCTTTGCCAGATGGTTTAACGCCCACGTGTTTGAACTATATTAATGTCAAATTAAGTTCTTGGAAACGCTATTGACAGTCATTTGACCGTGTGTTAAACTATTAACATCAAAAGTGAGAATATGCGTGTGCCGTATATTCAATATAAAGGAGGACTTTGCTATGGACGGATTCCTTGCATACATCGTCGGTTGGAGCCTGCCGGCGCTTGTTTGCCTGCTGGTCGGCCTTGGGCTGATGATCTTCGAAATGTTCACGCCGGGCATGGGGCTGCCGGGGATCCTCGGTGCGGGCGCTTTGATTGCGGCCGTCGTGCTGCGGGCGGACACTTTGGCTTCTGCGCTCATTACACTCGCGCTTATCATCGTAATTTTGGCGATCGCAGCATTCTTTGTGTATCGATCGTTCCAAAAGGGGGCGATTTCACGCTCGCCCATCGTGCTGAACGATTCGATTGAAGAGAAATCTACCTCGCTTTCGGATGCAAGTGCACAGGAACTCATCGGCCTTGAAGGTGAATGCCTGACGGCGCTGCGTCCCTCCGGCAATGCGGATTTCGGCGGCCGCAGGCTGGATGTGGTAAGCGCGGGGGAATTCATTGAAAAGGGCAGCAGGGTGCGCATTGAAAGCGTGGAAGGGCTGCGCATTTTGGTGAAGAAGGTCTGAATGGTGCGGGGAGGCGGCTTCGATGAAATTTTGCATGAAATGCGGCGCATTCTATGAAGAAAAGGGCGCAAAAGGTTGCCCCAGATGTGCGGAAACGGCGCGGCTGCATGCGGAAGCGGAAGAAGCTGAGGTCAATCATGCGATGGATGCGGAAACGGCGCGGCGCGCGCGCAGGCGTGCGTGGATCGAGCTGTGCGTCGGCATTCCGGCATTCATTGGCGCCATTTACCTCATTATTTACCTCATCCGGACATTCCGGGGAGCATAAGAAGGGATGTCATTGGCTGGCTGCACCTGTCCCCTTGCCAACCAATGATAAGAAGGAAAGACAAAGAACTTTGTGTAATTCAGGGAGGTTTTTATCATGCCAGAACTCGTAATTTCCGTTCTCATCATCGTTGCGGCGATCATCTTCCTCGCGATCTTTTTCAGCTTTGTGCCGGTCGGGCTTTATATCTCGGCGCGCGCTTCGGGCGTAAAGGTCGGTATCGGGCAGCTGGTTGCAATGCGCATCCGCAAGGTTGTGCCCTCGCGCATCGTGAACCCGATGATCAAGGCCACAAAGGCGGGCCTCGTGATCCCGCTGAACAAGCTTGAGGCGCATTACCTCGCAGGCGGCAATGTGGACCGTGTTGTGAATGCGCTCATCGCGGCGCAGCGTGCGGGCATCCCGCTTGACTTTGAACGCGCCTGCGCAATCGATCTTGCCGGCCGCGATGTGCTCAACGCCGTGCAGATGAGCGTCAATCCAAAGGTTATCGAAACGCCGGTCATTGCGGCGATTGCAAAGGATGGCATTGAACTGCGTGCCAAAGCGCGCGTTACCGTGCGTGCAAACATCGACCGGCTCGTTGGCGGTTCGGGTGAGGAAACCATCATCGCCCGCATCGGCGAAGGCATTGTGACTACGGTGGGTTCTTCAAAAACACATAAGGATGTTCTGGAAAACCCGGATCTGATCTCCCAGACCGTGCTCAACAAGGGCCTTGACGCAGGAACCGCGTTTGAGATCCTTTCCATCGACATCGCGGATGTGGATGTTGGCCGCAACGTAGGCGCACAGCTCCAGATTGACCAGGCGGAGGCTGACAAGCGCATCGCGCAGGCGAAGGCGGAAGAACGCCGCGCCATGGCCGTTGCACAGGAACAGGAGAACAAGGCCGAAGTGCAGGGCATGCGTGCCCGCGTGATCGAGGCCGAGGCCGAGGTGCCGCGCGCGATTGCAGCGGCGTTTCGCGAAGGCAAGCTTGGTGTAATGGACTATTACAACATGCAGAACGTGATTTCCGACACCAAGATGCGCGATTCCATCGCAGGCGGCGCACAGGCTGAGAAAAAGGAATAAGCGCGCTGTGAACCGTTCAGTGCCCGGCGGCATGCCGGGAGAAGGGAGCGGAGATGGAATTTATCATCATCATCGCGATCATCTTTGCAGTGATCAACGCGAACAATAAGAAGAAGCAGGCAGAGCAGCAAAAGCAGGCACAACAGCGGCAGGCGGATGTGCGTTCTCTGGAGGCGGATGAAACCCGTGCGGCCGAACGCCTGCGGGATTATCAGGCCGAGCGCCAGAAGCGGCAGGAACGCGGGGTGCAGGCTGCCGCTGCGCCTATGGAGCGGACTGCCCCGCAGGGCGCCCCTGCCCGCCCCGGCGAAGGGCAGGGAAGCGCATGGCGGTGTGCTTGCGGAACAACCAACCGCGGCGCGGCGAAGTTTTGCACGTCCTGCGGAAAGCCGCGCTATGGCGGAAGCATGAATTATGCTTCTTCGGAAGGCACGGGCGCATCCACAGAGGGCAGAGCGGCCCCAGGCTCCCTTGGCGTTCCCGGGCCGGGGATGGGCCGCGTGCATGCAGCCCCCGTCTCCGCAGCACGGCATGTTGTGAAGCCGCTTACGGAATCGACGCACCGGCATGTGGAATCCAGCATAACGGGCATTGAAGAATGCCGCGAACCGCAGGTTCCGGAGCCACATGAGCGGGATGCTTATGCGGACAGCATGGAAGAAACACGGCTTCCGTATGGGCTGACGTTTGGAAAGAACGCGGTTGCACAAGGCGTGCTCTATGCAGAGATACTGGGGAAACCAAAGGCGCTGCGAAAGCGCGGCGCGTAAACGACAAATAAAAAGAGCGGCGTTTTGCCGCTCTTTTTCATGCTGTGTTACCGTTTCCGCCGTGCGGTGGCGTTGCGCAGATATCCGCTGCGCTGGCTTTTTACGTCGCTCACGGTGATTACGGCATTGGGCGCGATGTCCTGCACAAGCGCAATGGCTTCATCCGCAAGCTTCCGCCGCAGAGTGGAAATGAGCATAAAGCGGGTTTCATCATCGCGCCCCTGCGCGGCCAATTCCGTTACGCCAAACCCATTTTGCCGGAGCGCCTCGCTGATGGCATCGCTTGTTTCCCGATCCATCACAACCGTCTGCATGGAGCAAAGGCCGAAGGCCAGCCGTTCCTCCAACCAGCTTCCGACATAGTTTCCGAGCGCGTAAGCAAGCGCATAAGCGAGCATTTTGAAAGGATCGGACTGGTAATCGGAAAGGACGTTGCCTGCAATGATGAGCCAAAGTGAAATTTCAATGAGCGCAATCAGAGAGCCGATCAGGCGCTCGCCCCGGTTGATGAGCACGATGCGCAGCGTGCCGAGCGAAACCTCCACGATTTTCCCAAAGAAGATGACGAGATACACCCAAATGGTGCCCGTGGCGAGGAATGCGGAAAACGCTTCAAAGAATGCGGTCATGAGCTTGTTGCCTCCCGTTATTTCATTCGGTATTTATACTCATTATGGCATAGGCCGGAGGGGAAATCAACCTCCGATGCGGATGCGGTCCGTTGCGATATCCTCCAGGAATTTTGCGTCATGCTCCACGAATACCATTGTGGGATTCCCAGTGGAAAGAAGCGCCTCAATCTGCATGCGGGAAAGCACATCCACATAGTTGAGCGGTTCATCCCAAAGATACAGATGCGCCCGTTCGCAAAGGCTCCGCGCAAGAAGCACCTTTTTGCGCTGCCCGGCAGAAAAATTCGCCATGTCTTTTTCAAACTGCACGCGCGGAAAATCCAGCTTGCGCAGGATGGTTTTGAACAGGCTTTCGTCGATGCCGCTGCGCTGTGCAAATTCTCTGAGATCCCCTTTCAGGAAGGAGGTGTCCTGCGGCACATAGGATACGATAAGATCCCCCGGCATACGGAGAAGCCCCGTGTGCGGGATGGGTTCGCCCGCGAGCAGCTTGACGACGCTCGACTTGCCGGAACCGTTATACCCCGTGAGCGCAAGGCGCATGCCTTGCCGCACCTCGAAAGAAAGCCCTTCAAATACGACGGGCGCGCCCCCATAGCGGACGGCAAGCTCCCGTACCTCTGCCACAACTTCCTTGCGGTACGAAAGCGGATGGATCAAAAGCGCATCGTTTCGCTCGATGTTCTTGAGCAGCCCTGATTTTTCTTCGATGGCATTTTGCTGCCTGCGCTCAAGATTTTTGCGGCGCTGCTGCATTTTGGCAGATTGTGCCGCCACATAGGAACGGGAGTTTTTCATTCTGTCTGCGCTGTCGATCGCGCCGCCGATCTTTGTAGCTTCCACGCGGTCAGCCCAGGCGCTGCTTTGCTGTGCAGCATTCCTGAAACGCCGGATGTCGCCCATGAGCCGTTCGTTTTCGGCAAGCTCATAAGCATCCTGCCGCGCCTTGTTTTCCCACCAGGTAGAAAAGTTTCCGTGTGTCACCGTGATGTTTGCCCGGTTGATGGAAAGGATGTGATCCACACAGCCGTCAAGGAACGCACGGTCGTGGCTCACGAGGATGAAGCCTTTTTTTGTGCGGAGGTAATCCCGAAGAAGCGCGCGGCCCTCCACATCAAGATGGTTCGTGGGTTCATCAATGAGCAGAAAATTGTTTTCCCGCAGGAACAATGCTGCAAGAAGTGCCCGCGTGCGCTCTCCGGGGCTCAGGGATTCAAACGGGCGGTAGAGGAGCTCAACATCCATGCCCATGCGCCCAAGCTCCCGCAAGAGTTTCCATTCCGGCGCGCCTTCGGTCGCCTCCGCAAGCACGTCAATCGTGTCACGGGCCGGATCCGCCACGGAAAACGGGAAATAGGTGAAGCGCACGGAAGCGCGGATGGAACCTTTATATTCATATTGGCCGAGAAGCAGGTTTAAGAACGTGGTCTTGCCGCGCCCGTTGCGCCCAACAAAGCCCAGCCGCCAATCGGTATCAAGCTCAAAGGAAGCATGCTCGAAGATGGCATCATAGCTGCCGTCATAGCAGAAAGTAAGATCGTTTACAGAAATCAGAGACATAGAAAAAAGACCCCCAATCGGAAGAACGCGCGAAGCACCCAAACGGCAAACAAAACCACACGGCAGCAATTGTCGTGGGAACGTGCCGAACAGCGTGGGAGCTTAAATGCGCATCCTTTCATCTCCAATCGTATTGGTCTTAATAAAATTACTTTATCATATCGTGCAGCCCGCTGTCAAGCCCAGGGCAGCGGCAGCGTGATCTCCTCGTTGGCAGGATCCACAGGGTATTTCTCATTCTCCGTGCCGGGCTCGTCCCAATAACGGTAATCCTCCAGATAAGGGGAGTAGGAGTAGGCGCGCAGTTCGCCCGCAGCCTCATCAATCTGCAAAAAGCGCATATAGCCGGAGCCGCCCTCGCTGCCTGCCGCCTGATAATTGGCGATCATTTGGTAAACGGTGCGTTCTGCCGTTCCATCGCCGTCGTCATCAAATGAAACGGGAACGGCCGCGACGTTGTAGCGGTGGCCGGAGAGCACGAGGTAAACGTTTGGGCATTGCGCCAGGACGGCTTTTTGCAGCGCCCTGCCGCTGTCATATAGGGAAAGATCGGTTTTGAAATAATCGTGTACGGCAAGCACGCCCACGCGTTCGGGGTATTGATTGAATACGGAGGTGAGCCAGCGGATAGCCGCTTCATCCGGCTGGTATCCCATATAGGCAAACACGAAGCGCGTATCCCCTGCGTCAATGAGGTCATAATGGCCCATGCCGCCTTCGTAAATTCCACCACAATAGGGCTTGTCTTCCATGTGCGCTCCGCCGAAGTGGGCATTGAATTCAGAAAAATCACGGCGGCTGGTGCCAACATCGTGGTTGCCCGCAAGCACGCCGTGCGGGATGTCCGCAAGCATGCGCATGGCGGCTTCCGCAGCGTCCCATTGCTCCGGTGCGCCGCGGTCCTGCACCATGTCCCCGGTATGCACAACATAGGCAAGGTTGAGCCGTTCGCGTTCCTTCTGCAAAAAGCGCGTCATTGCACAAAAAATTTCGGGATGCGATTCACTGTAATGCTGCGGGTCAGAAATCCAGGCGAACGTATAAACGCCTTCTCCGGCGGTCAGCGCATCCGGAACGGGCGTTGGGCTGGGCGTTGGCGCGGGGGTGATGCGCTCGATCTTCAGATACGGCGCAGGGCTTGGCGTTTGCGGTGCAGCGGCGGGCGCGGCCGCGCACCCGGCCGCGCAGAATGCAAGCCACAGCAGGACGATGATTGAACGAAAAGGCTTGGTGCTCATAGTGCATCCTTATGCATGAAGGAAAATGATATGCATGGATTTTACCATAGCCTTGGGAAATGCGTCAAATGAAACAGGCCGCTTGCAATTTGGCGGGCGGCGTAGTACGCTTTTTATGAGCGCAGCGGTGCGCCATGTTGAGAAACGTGGAGGAAGAACTATGAAACGGACGAAATACCCGGAAAAACAGGAAAAGAACGATCTTTGGGAATCGCTCGGCGCGCACGGGCGCAAACCGGATGAAAGCACACTTCATCATCTGCTGGAGAATAAGGTTTCAAAAAACACCTATCGCAAGGCGAAAGAGCAATACACGCTGGGACAGCGCTCGGCAGATGCGATTGCACATTTTGCAGGGAGCTGGACGTTCATTTTTGTGTTCATCGGCGTTTTGCTGCTTTGGATGATCGTGAACGCCGTGTTCCTTGCAAACGATGGGTTTGATCCATATCCTTTCATCCTGCTCAACCTTGTGCTCTCCTGTGTGGCGGCTGTGCAGGCTCCGCTTATCATGATGAGCCAGAACCGGCAGGAGGAGAAGGACCGTTTGCGCGCGGAGAACGATTATCGGGTGAACATCAAATCCGAATGCATTCTGGAGGACCTGCACGGCAAGGTGGATGCCCTGCTTGAGAATCAGGAAACGATTTTGAAAAACCAGGAAGCAATTTTAAGCTGGATGGAGAAGCACGGGGAAAGCAATCCAAAATGAGCCGTAAACCATTGCAAAACGCAGGCGCAATAGGACTTGCGCTCCTTGCGGCGGCGCTTTACGCGCTCAGCGCGCCGCTTTCCAAGCTGTTGCTTCAGGCACTGCCGCCCGCGATGGCGGCAGCGTACCTTTACCTTGGGGCGGGTGCAGGGATGCTGCTGCTTGGCCTTGCACGAAAATGCACGGGCAGGGAACCGAAAGAGCAGAGGCTTGTCCGGGCGGACTGGCCGTATGCCTTCGGCATGGTGCTGTTGGATGTGGCGGCGCCGATCCTCCTGATGCATGGGCTTACTGAAACCACGGCGGCGAATGCGGCGCTTTTGAACAACTTTGAGATCGTTGCAACGGCGCTCATCGCCCTGTTCCTATTCCATGAACGGGTAAGCGGGCGGCTGTTTGCAGCCATCGGCCTGATTACGCTTGCGAGCGCGTTGCTTTCGCTTTCGGATGCAGGCAGCCTTTCCTTTTCCAAAGGGTCGCTGTTTGTTTTGCTTGCAGCCGTGTGTTGGGGGCTTGAAAACAACTGCACGCGTGCGATTTCCGGAAAAGATCCGGCGCAAATCGTGATCGTAAAAGGCTTTGGCTCGGGTGCGGGGGCGCTCGCGGTGGCGCTGCTTGCAGGAGAACGCTTCAGCGGAGGCGCGGCGATCCCGGCAGCCCTCCTGCTTGGCTTTGTGGCATATGGCCTCAGCATCTTTTTTTATGTGCGCGCCCAGCGTGCGCTTGGCGCAGCGCGGACGAGCGCGTATTATGCGGTAGCGCCGTTTATCGGCGCCGGGCTTTCGCTGTTGATCTTTGGATCGCTGCCGGGCGGGCTGTTTTTGCCTGCGCTTGCAATCATGGCAGCAGGAACATATTTTGCCTCAACCGGGGGAAGGGAGAAAAAGGAGGAAGCGCATGTTGGAGTTACCGGAGAGCCGCACGGTGGCGCGGCAGATGAATGAGGCTCTGAAAGGGAAACGGGTAAAGAACGTTGTGCTTGAACAAACGCCGCACAGGTTTGCTTTTTATTCGGAGCAAAAGGAACGGTATGCTGCGAGGCTGACGGGGCAGACGATAGAAGGCGCGTGCCAGCATGGCGGCATGGTGGAGCTTGACTTTGCAGAGGATATGCTTTATTTTTCCGACGGCGCATATCCACGGTATTTTGCTGTGGGCAAGGCGCCGAAAAAACATCAGCTTTTGCTGGAATTTGAGGAAGGAGACGGCTTTTCGGTTTCCGTGCAGATGTATGGCTGCATGCGCCTGGAACGGCGTGACGTTTGTGCGCATGCGTATTACCGCTCTGCGCTTGAAAAGCCTGACCCGCTCGAAGATGGGTTTTCCTATGAATATTTCCGGAGCCTGTATCCCAAGGCCGATGCAAAAATGAGTGTGAAAACGTTCCTCGCTACGGAGCAGCGCATCCCGGGCATAGGCAACGGCGTTTTGCAGGATATCCTTTGGAATGCAGGCCTCGACCCAAGATGCGATATGAGAAGTGTGACGGATGCGGAATTCCATGCGCTGTACGATGCGCTGCGCAAAACGCTCCGGACGATGTGCGCGGCAGGCGGGAGAAACACAGAACGCGGTTTCTTTGGCGAACGCGGCGGCTATGCCTGCGTGCTTTCCAGGGAAACGTTGGGAACGCCCTGCCCCAAGTGCGGGGGGACAATCGAAAAAGCAGCCTATATGGGCGGAACGGTGTATTTCTGCCCGGGCTGTGAGAGACGGTAAACAAACAAAGGCGCCGCTTCTTCCGAAGCGGCGCCCTGCAATATAGAGGGGGAAATCAAGCGCGTTTGGAACTTAGATGATTCCAAACAGCAGCTCGCCATAGGTGGGGAACGGCCAGCGGTTTGCGGCGGTGATGGATTCAAGCGCATCCGCCGTTGCACGCAGAGCGGCCATTGCGCCAATCACGTCGTTCTTATAGCAATCGGCAACCGCAGCCGGATTCGCGGCTTTCGCAGCTTTGGCAAGCGCATCCGAAAGGGAAAGCGTTTCCCCGTAAAGCTTTGCGGAAAGGCCGGAAAGGGTTGTAACCGTTTGTTCTTCAAAGGTACAGTCCACGGCTGCGAAAACGCTGCGCTTTGCGGCTGCCGCAGAGGCCAGTTCGCCCGCATAGGCGGTTACGGCAGGCAAGATGTCCTTCTTTGCCATGTCAAGCATTGTCAGCGCTTCAATGTTTATGATTTTGCAATAGCTTTCCAGCATGATCTCATGCCGCGCTTTCATTTCAGCTTCGGTCAGCACGCGGTGCGAGGTGAAAAGCGCCACATTTTTTTCGTCCAGAAAATGCTTGAGCGCGTCCGGCGTGGTGCGCAGGTTGGAAAGGCCGCGGCGCTCCGCTTCAGCAACCCATGCGTCATCATATCCATTGCCGTTGAAGATGATCCGCTTGTGCTTTTTGATGGTATCACGGATCAGATCGTGTAGGGCGGCTGCGAAATCCGGAGCGGCTTCAAGGGCGTCCGCATACTGCTTCAGCGCTTCGGCAACGGCGGTGTTGGTGACCACGTTCGCATCGGAAATGGACGCGGAGGAGCCAAGCGTGCGGAATTCAAATTTGTTGCCCGTGAAAGCGAAGGGGGAGGTGCGGTTGCGGTCCGTGGTATCCTTTGGGAAGCGCGGCAACACATGTACGCCGATCTTCATCTGCACCTGCTCTTTTGCGTCGTACACTGCATCTGCCTCAACCGCGTCCAGAACGCCCTCAAGCTCATCGCCCAGAAACATGGAAATGATGGCCGGCGGCGCTTCATTCGCACCAAGGCGGTGATCGTTGCCGGCCGATGCAACCGAGATACGCAGCAGATCCTGATATTCGTCCACAGCCTTGATGACCGCACAAAGGAACAGCAGGAACTGCGCGTTTTCGTATGGCGTATCGCCGGGCTCAAGCAGGTTTACCCCTGTGTTGGTGCAGAGCGACCAGTTGTTGTGCTTGCCGCTCCCGTTCACGCCTTCAAATGGCTTTTCGTGCAGCAGGCAGACGAGGCCATGCTTTTTTGCAAGCTTCTGCATGACTTCCATCGTGATCTGGTTGTGGTCTGCTGCAATGTTCGCGGTGGTAAAAATCGGCGCAAGCTCATGCTGGGCGGGCGCGACCTCGTTGTGTTCGGTTTTCGCAAGCACACCGAGCTTCCAAAGCTCGGTATCAAGGTCCTGCATGAACGCGGCAATGCGCGGTTTGATCGCGCCGAAGTAATGATCTTCAAGTTCCTGCCCCTTGGGCGGCATTGTGCCAAAGAGCGTGCGGCCGGTGTAAAGCAGATCCTTGCGCCGGGAGAACAGTTCTTTATCAACAAGGAAATACTCCTGCTCCGGGCCAACGGTTACATTTACCGAAGTAACGTCCGCATTGCCAAAGAGCTTCAGCACGCGCATGGCCTGGCGGCTGACAGCCTGCATGGAGCGCAGCAGCGGGGTTTTTTTGTCCAGCACCTCTCCGCCGTAGGAGCAGAACGCCGTGGGAATGCAGAGCGTGTTGTCTTTGATGAAAGCGTAGGAGGTTGGGTCCCATGCTGTGTAGCCGCGTGCTTCAAACGTGGCACGCAGCCCGCCGGAAGGAAAGCTGGAGGCATCCGGTTCGCCACGCACGAGCTCTTTGCCGGAAAACTCCATAATCACATGCCCGCCCTTGATGGGGGAAATAAAGCTGTCGTGCTTTTCCGCAGTGATGCCGGTCATGGGCTGAAACCAGTGGGTAAAATGCGTAGCGCCCTTTTCAATGGCCCAATCCTTCATCGCATTGGCCACCACGTTCGCCACGGAAGCGTCCAAGCGCCTGCCGTCGCGGATGGCGTTTTGCATTGCCCGGTAGGTCTCCTTCGGGAGCCTTTCCTTCATAACCGTGTCGTTGAATACCATGCTTCCAAAAAGTTCTGATACGGTGCTCATCCCAAACGTGCCTCCTGAAAATATTTTAACCGTTCCTGAAAAAACAAAATAGGAACAGCATTATACAAAACAATCAATGGCGGAATTATACACCCGTCATATGGCTGTGTCAATCACAAAATACAGAGTGAACCCATTACAAAATAAAATTAATTTACAGCAGGACGGATGCTTTGGAATGTCCTCCAAAACAAAATAGCGTGCGGCCGGCAACTGGGTTTACGTTCTGCCGGAACCGCACGCTGCACCCTTGTTTTACCATGCGTTTGCCTGCGCATGCAAGCGGGGGAAATTACGCCGCAGCCGTGTGTCAGGATACGATTTTGAAGCCTGCTTTGGTGAGCGCGCGCTTGATTTCTTCGATCTGCGCAAAATCGCGCGTTTCCATCGAAAGCTTCAGGAAACAGCTTGAAATGGCCATGTTCGGATCCGAGTGTTCATGGCTGACGCGCACCACGTTGGCGCCGCATTTTGCAACGATCTCGCTTACACCCACAAGCTGGCCGGGCTTGTCTTCGAGCGCGATCTGCAAATTGCTGTTGCGCCCGCTCGTGATGAGGCCGCGCGTGATCACGCGGGAGAGGATGTTTACATCGATGTTGCCGCCGGAGACGATGCAGACCGTCTTTTTCCCCGCGATGGGGAGCTTGCCGAACATCGCAGCCGCAACGGAAACCGCGCCTGCGCCTTCGGCGATGAGTTTCTGCTTTTCGATCATGGCGAGGATGGCTGCGGCGATTTCGTCCTCTGAAACCGTCACAATGTCATCCACGTATTCCTGCGTCAGCGCAAAGGTGGTATCCCCCGGGTGCTTCACGGCAATGCCATCCGCAAACGTGGAAACGGTGTCAAGCGTAACGAGCTTGCCTTCATGGCGGCTTTCATACATGCCGGGCGCATTCGCGGCCTGCACACCGTAAACCTTTACATTCGGGCTCAGGTGCTTCACGGCATAGGCCACGCCGGAAATAAGCCCGCCGCCGCCAATGGGGACGACCACAGCCTCCGCATCGCGCATCTGTTCCAGGATTTCAAGGCCGATGGTGCCCTGCCCGGCAATCACCTCATCGTCGTTAAACGGATGGATGAAGGTTGCTCCTGTTTCCTCCTGGCGGCGCACAGCAGCCTCGTAAGCGTCGTCATACGCGCCGTTGACAAGGCAGACCTCCGCCCCCAGGCGTTTTGTGGCTTCAACCTTGCTGATGGGCGCGCTGTCCGGCATAAAGACTACGCTTTTTGCGCCCTGCCGCGTGGCGGCGAGCGCAACGCCCTGCGCATGGTTTCCCGCGCTGCAGGCGATGATGCCGGCGCGCTTCTGCTCGTCGGTGAGCTGGCTGATTTTGTAATAAGCGCCGCGCAGCTTGAAGCTGCCGGTCACCTGCAGGTTTTCGGTTTTCAGGTAAAGCTCTGCATCCGGACAGAGGTTTGGCGCATGGATGAGGTCCGTCCTGCGGGCCACCTCCTTGAGCACGAATGCGGCGTGATAGATTTTGTCAAGAGTCAGCATTGGGTGTTTCCTTTCCGGCAAGGTAGTTGATGAACTGCTGCGCCGTGCGGCCGGATACGCCGCCGTGGCGGATCTCCCAGCGGTTTGCGAGCAGCAGCAGCTCTCCTTCGGGCAGGTCAAGCCTGCCCGCGCGCGCGGCAAGCCCGCGCACGATGTCGTAATATTGCTCCCGGTTGGGGCTTGAATAGTTGATGGCCACGCCGAAACGGCTGGCGAGGGAAAGCTTTTCCTCCATCGTATCGCTGCGGTGGATGTCGCCGTCATGTTCCATATCGCTGCGGTCGGACCAGGTTTCCCGAATCAGGTGGCGGCGGTTGGAGGTGGCGTAAAGAAGCACATTGTCCGGCCGCGTTTCCACGCCGCCCTCAATCACGGCTTTCAGGAACTTATATTCAACCTCGTGCTCTTCAAACGACAGATCGTCGATGAAAAGGATGAAGCGGTAGTTCCGGCTCTTCACCGCCGCAATCACGGCGGAAAGGTCGCGGAACTGATGCTTATAAAGCTCAATCATCCGCAGCCCCTCGCCGGCATATTCGTTGAGCACAGCCTTTACGCTTGACGATTTCCCCGTTCCGCTGTCGCCGTAAAGCAGGACGTTGTTCGCGCTGCGGCCGCGTACGAACGCTTCTGTGTTGGCGATGAGTTCCCGCTTCTGCACCTCATAGCCGATGAGGTCGGAAAGCGTGATTTTATCCGCATTGTTGATGGGCAAAAACGCGATGCCGTTTCCTTCGTTTTGGATGCGGAACGCGCGGTTAAGGCCGAACATCCCCACGCCGTGCCGCTTATAAAAGCCTGTCACAAGGTTGAAAAACTCGGTTTCATCCTTCGCGCGGGAAAGCGCGAGGGACAGCGAGCGCACATGCTCGCTCACGCTTTTATAATAATTCTTTTCGAGCTTCGGGATGGCATGATAGTCCGAGAGGATGGAGAAGCAATCGATTTTCAAATCTCGTTCAATGCCGCTGAAATCGTACTCGAACAGGCGCTTGAATATGCGGAAATCCGCTTTGGCAAAGCGGTTTACACTGCCTTCGGCCGCGCCGCGGCGCTCTGCGGTGAGGCTGAAGGAATTTTCGTTTGTGATGAGCACGAACGAAAGGTAATTGTGCCAAAGGTTCGTGTCGAAGCCGTATTGGGTTGCAAGGTCAAGCAGGCGCTTCACCTCGGCATAGATGCGGGAAACAAGCGCTTCCCGCTCCCCGTTTCCCATGCGGTAGTCACGGAAAATCCCGGCAAGGCGCAGCAGGATGCTGTCCTCGCCGAGATCACGGTACAACAACAGGTTGGATGTCAGTCTGTCCATAACAAGCTCCGCTTCCCGCTCAGAGTGCGGCGAGGATGGCTTCGGTCATGGCCGTGCAGCCGAGCGGCTGCGCGCCGCTTTTGCCGAGGATGTCCGCTGTGCGCAGCCCCTGCGCCAGCACATGATCCACAGCAGCCTCGATGCAGCCGGCCTCGGCCGAAAGGCCGAAGGAATAGCGCAGCATCATCGCGGCGGAAAGGATGGTGGCGATGGGGTTCGCCTTATCCTGCCCGGCGATGTCCGGTGCGGAGCCATGGATGGGTTCATACAAGCCGCATGTGCCATCCCCAAGGGAGGCAGAAGGCAGAAGGCCGATAGAACCGGTGATCTGCGAGGCTTCGTCCGAAAGGATGTCGCCGAACAGGTTGGAAGTCACAATCACGTCAAACTGTGAAGGGCAGCGCACCAGCTGCATGGCGGCGTTGTCCACCAGCATATCCGAAAGCGCAACCTCCGGGTATTCCGCGCCGATGCGGTGCATCGTTTCGCGCCAGAGGCGGGAGGTTTCCAGCACATTTGCCTTGTCGATGCTCACAAGCCTGCCGCGGCGCTTCTTTGCCGTTTCAAACGCCACGCGGGCGATGCGCTCGATCTCCGCCACGCTGTACGCTTCCGTGTCGTAGGCTTCCGGGCCGAATTTGCCTTCGCGCCTGCCGCGCTCGCCGAAGTAAATCCCGCCGGTGAGCTCGCGCACAATCATCAGGTCGAACCCATCGGCAACGATGTCCGCGCGGAGTGGGCACTCCGCCGAAAGCGCAGGATAAAGCTTTGCGGGGCGCAGGTTTGTGTAAAGGCCGAGCGCTGCGCGCAACCCCAAAAGACCTTTTTCCGGGCGCAGCGCCGGCGGGTTTTTGTCCCACTTCGGGCCGCCGACTGCGCCGAGAAGCACACTGTCGCTTGAACGGCAGCCCGCAACGGTTTCCTCCGGCAGCGGGGTGCCGGAGGCATCGATGGCGCAGCCGCCCATAAGGTATTCCTGGAAGGCGAAGCTGTGGCCAAATTTTTCGCCGGCCTTTTGGAGCACCCGTACGGCGCTGCCTACGATTTCCGGACCGATGCCGTCGCCCTTGATGAGCGCAATCTTATACTTCATTTTTGTGCCTCCTGACGCGCTTTCAAATAGGGGAGCAAGCCGCCTTTTTCGATGATGCGCGCAATGAATTCCGGAAAGGCCGTGGCTTGAAAGCGTGCGCCCGTGGTTTCATCCGTGATCGTGCCGGAGGAAAAATCCACGGAAACCACATCGCCCTCCGCAATGGCCGCAGCAGCTTCCGGGCATTCCAGGATGGAAAAGCCGATGTTGATGGCATTGCGGTAAAAGATGCGCGCAAAGCTTGCGGCGATCACGCAGGAAACGCCTGCAGCCTGAATTGCGATGGGCGCATGCTCGCGCGAGGAACCGCAGCCGAAGTTTGCGCCGCCCACGATGATTTCGCCCGGCTTGACGCGGGAAGCAAACGTGGGGTCGATGTCCTCCATGCAGTGCTTCGCAAGCTCCTCCGGGGAGGGGGCGTTCAAGTATCTTGCGGGGATGATAACGTCCGTGTCGATGTTGTCCCCAAACTTATGCACGATGCCTTTTGCCATGGTGCGTCACACTCCTTTCATGAGTTCCGCCGGGTCTGCAAGGCAGCCTGCCACGGCGGAAGCCGCAGCAACGGCAGGGGAGGCGAGGACAACCTCGCTTTTCACATGCCCCATCCTGCCCACAAAGTTGCGGTTTGTGGTGGAAACGGCGCGTTCTCCCGCGCTCATCACGCCCATATGGCCGCCGAGGCAGGGGCCGCAGGTGGGGGTAGAAAGCGCGCAGCCTGCCTGAAGGAAGGTTTCCGCCAGGCCTTCCCGGATGCACTGGAGATAAATCTCCTGCGTAGCGGGAATTACGATGCAGCGGACGCCGGGGGCGATATGCCGGCCGGAGAGGATCTCCGCCGCCTGCCGCAGGTCGGAAATGCGGCCGTTGGTGCAGGAACCGATCACCGCCTGCTGGATGGGCAGTCCCTTTGCTTCAGAGATCGTTTTCGTGTTGGAAGGCAGGTGCGGCAGGGAAACGGTCGGCGCAAGCGAAGAAAGGTCGATCACAACCTCACGGGCATACCGTGCGTCCGCATCCGCTTCGTAGACGGTATAAGGCCGGTTTACGCGGCCGCTCACATATTCGACGGTCTTTTCATCCACCGGGAAAATGCCGTTCTTCGCGCCCGCTTCGATGGCCATGTTGGCGATGGTGAAGCGGTCGTCCATCGAAAGGGAGGCCACGCCTTCGCCCGTGAATTCGAGCGATTGATACAGCGCGCCGTCCACGCCGATTTTGCCGATGAGGTGCAAAATAACGTCCTTGCCGCTTACATAGGGCCTGAGCTTGCCCGTGAGCGTAACCTTGATGGCTGCGGGCACCTTGAACCAGTTTTCGCCGATGGCCATGCCGGCCGCCATGTCCGTGGAGCCGACGCCCGTGGAAAATGCGCCCAAAGCGCCGTAGGTGCAGGTGTGGGAATCCGCGCCGATTACGCAGTCTCCGGGGGCGACAAGACCCTTTTCCGGAAGAAGCGCATGCTCAATGCCCGCCTCGCCCACGTCGTACAGGTGCGTGATGCCGTGCTTTTTGGCAAAGGCGCGCGCCTGCGCACAGAGCTCTGCGGATTTGATGTCCTTGCAGGGAGTGTAATGATCGAGCACGATGGCAATCTTATCCTGATCAAAGATCTTTGTAAGGCCGGCCGCTTCAAACGTGGTAATGGCAACGGGGGTGGTGATGTCGTTGCCAAGCACAAGATCCAGCTTCGCTTCGATCAAATCGCCCGCTTTCACACAGGGAAGCCCCGCGTGGGCGGCGAGAATCTTTTCCGTCATGGTCATGCCCATGTGTTATGCCTCCTCCTTGGTTTGTTCCGCTGCAAGCGGGCTTTGCTGCAGTTTGTTTGCCGCTTCGATGTAGGCGAGGATGCTCGCTTCGATGATGTCCGTGGAAAGGCCGCGGCCCGTAAACGTTGCCCCGCCGGCCGAAAGCTTCACGGTGACGCTGCCGAGCGTGTCCTTGCCCTCCGAAATGGAGTTGATGGTGTAAAGCTCGAACGAGTGCGGGATGGGCTTGATGATCTTGTCGATGGCGTTGAAGGAAGCGTCGATGGGGCCGTCGCCCAGGCACACTTCCTCGAAGCGTTCATCGCCCCGTTTGAGGCTCATGGTGCTCGTTGCCGTGGTAAAGTTGCTCGTATGCACGGCAAACCAGTCAAGCGCATAGCCGCCTTCGGCCGCTGCGCTCTTCTTGGTGTTGTGCGTCACAAGCGCTTCGATGTCCGCATCGTTCACGGTCTTCTTCTTGTCGCAGAGCACCTTGAACTCCTGGAAGCAGCGCACAAGCTCCTCTGCAGAAAGGGTATACCCCATCTCCTTGAGGTGCGATTCAAACGCATGTTTGCCGGAATGCTTGCCAAGCACGATGTTGTCCGCACGGATGCCGATGGATTCCGGCGTCATGATCTCATAGGTCTGCTTGTTTGCAAGCACGCCGTGCTGGTGGATGCCCGCTTCGTGCATGAAGGCGTTCTTGCCCACGATGGGCTTGTTGAGCGGCGCGCTTTGGCCGATGATGTCATAGACCGTTTTGCTGGCGCGGTAAATCTGGGTGGAGTCGATGCGCGTCGTGGCATCGAACACATCCGCGCGGGTGCGCATAGCCATCACCACTTCTTCAAGGGAGGTGTTGCCCGCGCGTTCGCCAAGGCCGTTGACGGTGCATTCGATCTGCGCTGCGCCGCCGAGCACGCCCGCAAGCGAGTTTGCCGTCGCCATGCCGAGATCGTTGTGGCAATGCACGGAAAAGTCCGCCCGGTCGCTGTTTTCCACGTTTGCGCGCAGGTATTCAATCAGCGCGCGCATTTCGCCCGGCGTAGTGTAGCCAACGGTATCCGGGATGTTCACGGTGGTGGCGCCGTTTCGGATGGCGGCCTCCACAACCTTGGCCAGGAAGGCAGGATCGCTGCGCGTGGCATCCTCTGCGGAAAATTCGATGTTCGCGCAGTATTTCTTCGCGTAGGCCACCATGGCCGCCGCCTTTTCGAGCACCTCTTCGGGCTTCATGCGCAACTTATATTCCATGTGCAGCGGGGAAGTGGCGATGAACAGGTGGATGCGCGGGTCCGCCGCCTTCTTCACGGCGTCCCACGCTGCGTCGATGTCGCCCGCGGCGGCGCGCGCAAGGGAGGCAACGGTGCAGTCCTTCACCGTGCGTGCGATGGTTTCAACGGATTCAAAATCCCCGGGGGAGGAAATGGCGAAGCCCGCTTCGATTACATCCACCTTGAGCCGTTCCAGGCAGCGGGCGACCTCGATCTTTTCCTGCAGGTTCATGCTGCATCCGGGCGATTGCTCGCCGTCGCGCAGCGTGGTATCAAAAATTTTAATCTGCTTCATATGCTACCTCGTTGCTTATTGCAGGATGGCGCCCTGATCGGCGGAGCTTACAAGCTTGGCATACCGCGCAAGGTAGCCGGTTTTCACCTTTGGCTCCGGGCAGACCCATGCCGCCCTGCGGCGGGCAAGCTCCTCATCCGAAACGAGCAGCGCAATTTCACAGGCGGGGATGTCGATGCGGATGCGGTCGCCCTCTTCCACAAGGGCGATGACGCCGCCTGCGGCGGCTTCCGGGCTTATGTGGCCGATGGATGCTCCGCGCGTTGCGCCGGAGAAACGGCCGTCCGTGATGAGTGCAACGCTTTCGCCAAGCCCCATGCCGCAGATGGCGGAGGTGGGGTTGAGCATTTCGCGCATGCCCGGGCCGCCCTTGGGCCCCTCATAGCGGATCACCACCACGTCGCCGGGGTTGATTCTTTTCGCGTAGATGGCGGCGATGGCCTCCTCCTCGGAATTGAACACGCGGGCAGGGCCCTCATGCTTCATCATCGCGGGGGCGACGGCGGATTGCTTCACGACGCAGCCGTCCTTTGCAAGGTTCCCCTTGAGCACCGCGATGCCGCCGTTTTCGGAATACGGTTGCTCCACTGGGCGGATGATCTCCTCGTTGCGGTTTTCGGCCGCGTTCACGGTTTCCGCAAGCGGCTTGCCCGTTACGGTCATCACGGAAAGATCCAGCAGGTTCTTCTTGGCAAGCTCTTTCATAACGGCCGCAACGCCGCCTGCAAGGTCAAGATCCTCCATGAAGGTGTCGCCGGCGGGTGCAAGATGGCACAGGTTCGGCGTTTTCGCGCTGATGGAGTTTGCCGCATCCAGGCTGATCGTGACGCCTGCCTCATGGGCGATGGCAGGCAGGTGCAGCATGGTGTTGGTGGAACAGCCGAGCGCCATGTCCACGGTTTCCGCATTATGGAAGGCGGCTTCAGTCATGATGTCGCGTGGGCGGATGTTCTTTTTCACAAGCTCCATAATCTTCATGCCCGCATGCTTTGCAAGGCGCAGGCGAGCGGAATATGCGGCGGGAATGGTGCCGTTGCCGGGCAGCGCCATGCCGATTGCTTCCGAAAGGCAGTTCATTGAGTTTGCGGTGTACATGCCCGAGCAGGAGCCGCAGGTGGGACAGGCGTTTTCCTCATAATCGCGCACGCCGGCCTCGTCGAGCGTGCCCGCGTGGTAAGCGCCTACGGCCTCGAACATGTGGCTGAGGCAGGTGCGGCGGCCATCCTTCAGGCGCCCTGCAAGCATCGGCCCGCCGGAGCAAAGGAGGGTGGGAACATTGATGCGCGCCGCGGCCATCAGGAGGCCGGGCACATTTTTATCGCAGTTTGGAATCATGACGAGCCCGTCAAACTGGTGGGCGAGCGCCATGGCCTCGGTGGAATCGGCGATGAGGTCGCGCGTGACAAGCGAATACTTCATGCCAATGTGCCCCATGGCGATGCCGTCGCACACGGCGATGGCGGGGAACAGCACGGGGGTGCCTCCGGCTGCGCGCACGCCGGCCTTGACCGCTTCGGCGATCTTGTCGAGATTCATGTGCCCGGGGACAATTTCGTTGAAGGAGGTCACAACGCCGATCAGCGGGCGGCGGATTTCCTCTTCTGTATAGCCGAGCGCGTAAAGCAGGCTGCGGTTCGGCGCGCGCTCCACGCCGGTTTTGATGTTATCGGAAAGCATGTGTTAATCCTCGTTCTCGTTTGTGTGAAAAAGGCGGCCGCGCCGGAGGGCAGGCTGCCTGTGAGAAATCAGGGGAAAGCGGGGGTTCCGCTTTCCCGAAAGCTCTGCTTAGTTGGAAGCCTTGTCCAAATCGGAATCGTTCTTCCAAAGCATCTGCTCGCGCAGCTGCTTGCCGATGACTTCCATCGGATGCTTGGCGAGCGTTTCGCGCTTGGAATTGAAGAAGCAGCGGCCGTTTTTGTTTTCCGCGATCCACTTGCCCGCGAAAGTGCCGTCCTGAATGTCCTGCAGCACGGCCTTCATGTTGGCCTTGGTCTGCTCGTAAGGGAGCACGCGGGGGCCGGAAACGTATTCGCCGTATTCTGCCGTGTCGGAGATGGAATAGTTCATCGCCGCAACGCCACCCTTGTTGATGAGGTCGATGATGAGCTTCATCTCATGGATGCACTCGAAATAGGCGTTTTCCGGTTCGTAGCCTGCTTCAACGAGCGTCTCGAAGCCGCAGCGCATCAGATCCACGACGCCGCCGCAGAGCACGGCCTGCTCGCCGAAGAGGTCGGTTTCGGTTTCGTCATGCATGGTGGTTTCCATGATGCCCGCGCGGGCGCCGCCGATGCCGGCGATGTAGGCAAGCGCAATGTCATACGCCTTGCCCGTTGCATTCTGCTCCACAGCGACGAGGCAGGGCACGCCCTTGCCGGCAACGTACTGGGAGCGGACGGTGTGGCCGGGGCCCTTCGGGGCGGCCATGAATACATCCACGCCCGCCGGAGGGACGATCTGCTTATAGCGGATATTGAAGCCGTGCGCGAAGGCGATGGCTTTTCCGTCTGTCAGATTGGGCGCGATATCGGCCTTGTACATATCGGCCTGCGCTTCATCGTTGATCAGGATCATGATGATGTCTGCGGCCTTGGTGGCTTCCGCAACGGTCATCACTTCAAATCCGTCCTTCTCGGCTACCGGCCAGGATTTGCCGCCGCGGCGGAGGCCGACGATTACATCGCAGCCGGAATCCCGGAGATTGAGCGCGTGCGCATGGCCCTGCGAGCCATACCCGATGATGGCGATTTTCTTGCCGTCAAGCTTGCCGAGGTCACAGTCTTTTTCATAGTACATTTTTGCCATAATTAAACTCTCCTTTTTCTTTTGTGTCCTCATAAATTGTATCTGAGCCCCGTTCCAGTGCGATCATGCCGGTGCGCACCAGCTCGAGGATGCCGAACTCTTTTACCAGGTTTTCAATGGCCGAGGCCTTGCTTTCCTCCCCGATCATGGCAAGGGTAAGCGTTGTCGCAGAAACGTCGATGATCGACGCGCGGAAAATGTTTGCGATTTGGATGACGCGGTTTCCGATCTCACTTGTGGGAACGCTGACCTTGATGAGAATCAGCTCGCGCCGGATGGCATTTTCCGGGTGCAGCAGCTTCACGGAATGTACCGGCAGCAGCTTGCGCAGCTGATTGCTGAGCAGATTGATCTGCTTATCGTCCGCGAGCACCTCAATGGTGATGCGCGAAACGGCCGGGTCATCCGTCGTGCCGACAGCCAGGGATTCGATGTTGTAGCCCTTGCGGGAAAACAGGCGCGAAACCTGGGAAAGCACGCCGGCTTCGTTGTCCACCAGAACGGACAGGGAACGTCTTACTGCGCGGTCCATGTGCATCCCTCCTTTAATCGATAATGAACTGGGTGATACGGCTGCCGCCGCCTACCATGGGGCGAACCATTTCATCCTGGTCGATGGCGCAGTCGATCACATAGCCGTGCTTCCATTCCATGGCCTCCGTGATCGCCGTCTCCAGCTCCTTTACGTTGCAAACGCGTTTGCCGCGCAGCCCGTAAGCCTCCGCGAGCTTTACGAAATTAGGCGCGCGGTCCAGCGTGGTTTCGGAATAACGCTTATCATAAATCAGCGTTTGCCACTGGCGCACCATGCCGAGCGTATTGTTGTTGAACACGAAGGTGATGACCGGAATGTCATAATACTGCTCGGTGGCAAGCTCGTTGCAGTTCATGCGGAAGCTGCCGTCCCCCGTGATATGAATCACGGTCTTTTCCGGGTTTCCGACCTTGGCGCCGATGGCGGCGCCAAGGCCAAAGCCCATCGTGCCGAAGCCGCCGGAAGTCAGAAGCTGGCCGGGGTAATCGAAATGGAAATGCTGGATGGCCCACATCTGGTGCTGCCCCACATCCGTTGCAACCATGGTGTCCTGCGGCATAAGGCGTGCAATGGCATCCGTAATCTGCTTGGGCGTAAGGGTGCTCCCGCCTTCGTCATACTCTGTTTCCGTTTTAAAAGAAAACACATAATCCTTCCACGGGGTATGATCCATCGGCTCAAGCTCGTCCAGCAGCATTTGCAGCACGCGCTTTGCATCGCCGATGATATGGTGGTCAGTCTGCACATTCTTGTTGATCTCGGAACGGTCGATGTCGATCTGCACAATCTGCGCCTGGCTTGCGAAGCTTGCGGGATCGAGCGCCACACGGTCGGAGAAGCGGCAGCCCACGGCGATGAGCAGGTCGCAGCTGTCGCAGGCCATGTTGGAAGCCTGCGAACCGTGCATGCCGACCATGCCCGTAGTGAGCGGATTGCGCCCCTTGAAGCCGCCGCCGCCCATCACGGTTACGGCAACGGGTGCGTCAATACATTCTGCAAGGGCGAGAAATTCATGATCCGCCCGGCTGCGCACTACGCCGCCACCGCAGATCAGAAGGGGCTTTTGCGAGGCTTGGATCATCTGCACAAGCTTGTGCACATCGTTGAGATCCGGCTCCGGAGCGCGTAGGTCATGGGAGGCGCGCTTGATGAGCGCACCAAGCCGCCCGGCGGAAGCATGCGCTTCCCGGGGCAGGGGGGTAAACTCCGCCGTTTGGGCGGTCGCATTTTTCACGATGTCGATGAGCACTGGGCCGGGCCTTCCGCCGCGTGCGATGGCGAATGCCTCGCGCACGATGTCCGCGAGCTTGGCCGTATCGCGCACCATGTAGTTGCATTTGGTGATGGGCATGGTGATGCCCGTGATGTCAACCTCCTGAAACGAGTCCTTGCCCACGAGGTTTTCCGCCACATTGCAGGTGATGAATACCACGGGGGAAGAGTCCATATAAGCCGTGGCGATGCCTGTGGTAAGGTTGGTGCACCCCGGGCCGGAGGTGGCGAAACACACGCCTACCTTGCCGGTGGAACGGGCATAGCCGTCCGCTGCATGGGAAGCGCCCTGCTCATGGGAGGTGAGAATATGCCGAATTTTGCCGCGATAGCGGTAAAGCTCGTCATAAACGTTCAGGATGGTGCCGCCGGGGTAGCCAAAAACGGTATCCACACCCTGTTCCAGCAGGCATTCCATCAAGATTTTTGCGCCTGTCATCTGCATGTATAAAAATCCTCCAAAACCCGCCTGCCCGGCGTGCTGCGCCGTGCATGGAGCGGGATTATATCCTTTAAAAAAACCCTGAAGCCGAATTGGCTTCAGGGACGAAAGTTCGTGGTACCACCCTGATTATCGCATCCCAACGCGGTTAGGGAATGGACGATCACTCGTGTTCAAAGCTCAAACAAGCTTCTAGCCTGTAACGGGGCGGCCGTAACGCCTTACTGTTCCGGGGTTGGGGCGTTCTACTCGGGAATGAGACTGCACAGTATCTTTTGGGCCGGCTTGCAGCAACCGCCGGCTCTCTGAACCGTCCGATACGGGCATAATTCCGTCTGCGTATTAATATTCATTCAATTGCCTGCAATGTTACCATAGAACGCATGCTTTGTCAAGCGGTCATTTGCGTGGCAAAGGGAAGCGGCGCAGGCACAATACACATTGGGCAGGGAGTGAAGGATGGGGTGAAGGAGAAAATGAAGGATTCTTGTGAACCTGCTGTTGTGAGCTTGCTGAAAAGGCGCATGAATCAAAAGCGGACATCGCATTTGCTGATTGCTGCGCTTTGAAACATGGCGCGCCCGGAGCGGGCGAAGGGGGGCCGCTTAAACGCTTGCAGAGACAACTTAATCGGGTACCATCCCAAGGGTGGGATGGTACCCGATGGTGTAGCTACAAACGCTGCTCTTGATTAAAAACTTGCATCGCGGAAGCTGAGGATATCGTCGTTGCGCGGCTCCCAGTTGAGCGCATTGTTCACGCCGTAAATGGCGGGGGACTGGAACAGCGGGATCTGGTACATCTGATCGTAGAGGTACGCATCGATCTCATAATAGAGCGCAAGGCGCTTTGCCTCATCCATCGTCGTACGCGCTTCCATGATCATCGCGTCAAGCGCCTCATCGCTGACATAGCTCTGCGATTGCCCGGAGGCGAGCTGCGGATAAAAGACCAGATCTGCATCGCGGCCGCTCCAACCGGGGTAGAAGATGCCTTTACGGCCGTGGTTTTCGGAACGGTTTTGCCAAACGCCGCCTTCCACCAGCTCAACTTCACAGTGGATGCCCACCTGCTCAAGGTAAGCGGCGCAGGTTTCTACGATTTCCTTATCCTTAATGTAACGGCCGTTGCGGGAAAGGAACGGGATTGTGATGCCATCGGCATAGCCGGCTTCCGCGAGCAGCTCCTTGGCCTTTTCGGGATTGTATTCATACGGCGTCAGGGATGCATCGTAGCCGAATGCCTCAAGAGGCAGGTTGATGGCGGTGCGCTGCGCCATTCCGCCGAGCAGGCTTTCGTTGATGGCGTCTACGTCGATCGCATAAGCAATTGCCTGGCGCACCAGTTTGTTTTGCAGGGGGCCTTCCTCCAGTGTGTTCACGTTAATGTAGAACAGGCGGTCGGTCGCCTTTGCCACAACCTTCGTGGTATCGGTATTCAGGCCATCCATCTGCTCGGGAGGTACGTTTGTGATAACGTCTACGCCACCGCTCTTGAGCTCGCTGATCGCCGTGCTGGTTTCCGGGATGGGGCGGAAAATGATCGTCTTGATCGCAGGGGCGGTTCCCCAGTAGGCATCGTTGGCAACCAGGGTAATGTGGTCGTCTTTGACCCATTCCTTGAGCATGTACGGGCCGGTGCCGACAGGCTCGGAACCGAGCGTTTCAAGGCTGGTGGACGTGTGCTGCACGGGAACCATCATCGCGCAGAAGCCATCTTCCGCCATGCCCTGCAGCAACGTGGGCGCGGGGTACTGCGTTACAACGTTCACGGTGTATTCATCCACCACATCTACATGGTCGATTGCTGCGATGCGGGTTTTGTTGGGCGCCTGCGTATCAGGATCGAGCACGCGCTCCAGGCTGTATTTGACACATTCCGCGTTGAACGGCTCACCGTTTGTGAAGGTTACGCCTTCTTTCAGCTTGAACTGCCAGGTTACGTCATCCAGCAATTCCCAGGATTCTGCCAACCAGGGCTGAATGTTGCCGTTGGCGTCGCGGGTAACCAGGGGATCGTAAATGTGGAACAGAACGGTTCCAGTGGGGTAGGTTGTGTGACGGGCGGGGTCCATCGACAGGGCGTCGGCGCTCAGTGCAACCACCAAGGTGTCTTTGGCCGGTTCATCGGGTGTGCTCGGCTCGGCAGAGGCATCGGGCTGCTCCGTTTCGGTGCCTTGCGGCGCGGTCTGCTCGGGCGTTGCCGCGGGGGTAGCGTCAGGCTGAGTTGTCTGCGCGCATCCGGCCAACACCACAAGAAGAGCCAGGATCATACAAAGGGTCTTTTTCATGAGGATTCCTCCGTGATTTATTTGCATTGCGCCGCATAGGGTGCAAGTGCATAAGAGTTTATGGTTCCGTTTCTTCCAGATACCAGGCCGGGAAACGCCCGGCTACGCCTTCCAGGGCAGCGCCTGCACAACGGCAGGTTCTGTCATCAACGAAGGTGCGTATCGTCTCGCGCACGATTTTTTCCACTTTCTCCTGCGCGCCGCAGGAACGGTAATACTTCGTCATATCGTCATGGGCGACGGACTCTACCATGCCGCACCCTAGGTTCATGATCGCGGCGATGGAGCTGTAACACATGCCCGCTTCGCGTGCCAAGATGATTTCTGGAACAACGGGCGTGCCCACAAGATCGGCGCCCAGCATCTGATACATTTTGACTTCTGCCGCCGATTCAAAGCGTGGGCCTTCCGAGCAGGCGAACACCGCATGGTCGATCAGCGGAATTTGCAGAGACGCTGCGCTTGCCATAATTTTTTTGCGCAATTGGCTGCAAAATGCATCCGTCATGTCAACGCGTACCCAGCAGCTTTCCTTTTCAAAAAAGCTCAGCGGGCGTCCCTTGGTGAAATCAAGAAAATCATGCGGCAACGTGATGGAACCCGGCGTGATTTCCGGATTGATGGATCCGAGCGCATTCATGGCGATCACGTATTTTACGCCCATCTTTTTCAGCGCCCAGATATTGGCGCGGTAATTGACCCAGCTGCTGGCGATCCGGATCTCCGGACCGTAGCGCTGCACCGCGGCGACGGGCTTTCCTTCCACTTCGCCGAGGATCACCGTTGCTTCACCCCAAGGCGTTGCAACCTGCCGTTCCTGCTGGTTGCGCACCAGATCTTCCGATAAAAAGCTTGCAATGATGCCGATGACGTATCGTTTCATTTCCGATCTCCTTTTTCGCGGGCTTCACCGTGCAGCAGCTTCCGGTATTTTTCGGATTCTTCAAAATACCGTTTCGCCTGTTCCCGAACCGCTTCCCCATCCTGCAGGAGAAAGCGCCCGTCCCGGTAAACCAGCGTGCCGTTCACCATGGTGGCGTAAACGCTGTCGCGGTTCATGTAAAACACCAAGTCCGACAGCAGACGCTGTTCGTCATATCCCAACGGATGGTATCCGTTCAAAACGGCAAGGTCCGCTTTCTTTCCGGCGCAGATGCTTCCAATCCAACGATCCATCCTGAGGGCGCGCGCGCCCTCAATGGTGGCCATGTGAAACAGCTGGCGGTTGTCCAGGCAATCCGGCCCGTAGGTGATCCTGTCCACAAGGGAAGCGATCTTCATTTCCGAAAACAGATCCAGGCTGTTGTTGCTGAGCATGCTGTCGGTGCCAAGCCCTACGGTAATGCCGCTGCGAACCATTTTTTTAATGGGCGCGACGCCGCTGCCGAGCTTCATATTGCTTGCCGGGCAATGCGCAACCTTGCAGCCGCAGTGGCTGATGAGCGCAATTTCTTCTTCGTTCAGCCATACGCTGTGCACCAGAAGGGTGTTTTCATCCAGCACGCCCAGCGAATGCAGCCATGGGATTGGACGCATTCCGTACCGCTGCAGGATGGTGCATTCTTCCGCTTTTGTTTCCGCTGCGTGGATGACAAACAGCAGCCCCCTTTGCCGCGCCTGCGCATGCGCAGTTTTCAGCAGTTCCCCCGTGCAGTTGTACGGGGAATGTGCACCTATGTACACATTTACCAGTGTAGAGCGATCCGGGCATATATCTGCCGCATCGCACCATGCTACAATGTCATCCCAGTTGCCTTGCCCATCCGTGCGCAGCTCCGGAGAATTGGCCAAGCCTCCCGCAAGGCTGCGCATGCCGAACAGCTCCGCAGCGCGGCTCAGCCCGCCGATTCCGTAACGCGTGCAATCGCAAATGCAGGTTGTGCCGCCCGCGAGCATGTCCATCACGGAAAGCAGGTTGCCAAAATGCAGCGCTTCCGGCGTCAGATCCGAGGTATATGCTTTCAATTCGCCGGCCCATTGTGTAAAATCGCCCGCGTCGCTCGCGCCGCGCATACAGTTGAGGCTGCTGTGCCCATGCGTGTTGACGAGGCCGGGGATTATGATCTTATCGGAAAAATCCAACCATTGGTCGGCCTGTTCCCGTGTGGCGGGGCACTGCGCGCCCGGCCCGGCCCACGCGATGGCGTCGCCCCGCACCAACACGGCGGCAGCGGGAACGTAGGGCTGGTGTTCGTCCGCAGTGAGCAAATGCGCGCAATCGATTCTTGTCAGCATTGCGGTGCCTCCTGTGCGAAATGGCAGGCCACAAAATGGCCGGGAGCGATCTGCCGGAACGCGGGCGCTTCAGTTTTACAGCGTTCACATGCCTGCGCGCACCGGGTATGGAAGCGGCATCCGGACGGCGGCTGGATAGGGCTCGGGACATCGCCCTGCAGAACAACCCTTTGGCGGCGATCCGCTTCGTCAATCTGTGGGATTGCGGAAAGAAGCGCCTTTGTGTAAGGGTGTTGCGGCGCATCGTAGATCACTTCCTTGCCCGCAAGCTCCACCATCTGCCCGAGATACATCACGCCCACCCGGTCGGACATGTGGCTGACGACGTTGAGCGCATGGGAGATGAAGATATAAGCAAGATGATACCGCTGCTGCAATTCGCGCAGCAGGTTGAGAATGTGAGACTGTATGGAAACATCCAGCGCGGATACCGGCTCGTCGCATACGATGAGCTTGGGCTGCAGCGCCAAAGAGCGCGCAATGCTGATGCGCTGGCGCTGTCCGCCCGAAAATTCATGCGGGTACTTTTTCCTGCAGTCTACCGGCAAACCAACGGCCTCCAGCAATTCGTCCACACGCTTTTCGCAGTCCGCTTTGCCCTGCACAAGATTGTGCGTAATAAGCGGCTCTGCGATGATCTGTGCGACGCGCATCCGCGGGTCGAGCGAAGCATAGGGATCCTGAAAGATGATCTGCATGTCCCTTCGCAGCGGCCGCATTTGCTTGGCGGTATACCGGGTGATCTCCGTTCCCTCGAAGAAAATCCGGCCGTCCGTGGGTTCTTCCAGCTTGAGCAGCACACGGCCGGTCGTACTCTTTCCGCAGCCGGATTCTCCGACGATGCCAAGCGTTTCGCCCGCTTCGATGGAAAAGGATACGCCGTCCACCGCTTTAAGAATTTCGCCGCGCCCTGCGGGATAATATTTTTTTAAATCGTTTACTTCCAACAGCGGCATCGTTTATTCCCTCCCCGCGCAAAGCCAACAGGCGGCATAATGCCCATCGTTCACCGCGAACGTAGGCGGCTTTTCCTTCATGCACCGTTCCTGTGCACGGCTGCACCGCGGCGCAAAACGGCAGCCTTCCGGCATATCCTGCACTCCGGGCACCATGCCGGGGATGGTATGCAGCAGCTTTTCCGTTTGCTTCATGCGCGGAACGGATGCGATCAGCCCCTGTGTGTAAGGATGGCTTGGATGGCTGAATAGTTCACGGATGGGCGCCTGCTCCACGATCTCGCCGGCATACATGACGATGACGCGTTCGCAGGTTTCGGAGATCACGCCCAAATCGTGCGTAATGAGCATGATCGCCATGCCGATTTCATCCCTGAGCTTTTTGATCAGCTCCAGGATCTGCGCCTGCACGGTCACATCCAGAGCCGTTGTGGGTTCGTCGGCAATCAGCAGGTGCGGATTCATGCTCAGCGCCATGGCGATCATCACGCGCTGCCGCATCCCGCCCGAAAGCATGTGCGGATAGGCTTTCGCACGTTTCTCCGGCGAGGCGATGCCCACCATGCCGAGCATTTCAACCGCCTTTTCCCACGCCTGCTGCTTGGTGACATCGCTGTGCAGCAAGACGGCCTCTGCGATTTGCCTGCCGATTGTCTGCAAAGGATTAAGCGACGTCATGGGCTCCTGAAAAATCATGGCAATGTCTTTGCCGCGCAGGCGGTGCAGCTTGTTGGCCGGAACCTTGGTCAGATCCGTATCGCCCAATAAGATTTCACCCTGCGCAATTTTGCCGGGCGGGTTGATCAGGCGCATGATCGAAAGCGAGGTCACGCTTTTCCCGCAGCCGGATTCCCCCACGATGCCGAGGATCTCCCCTTCATGCACTTCAAAGGAAACGCCGTTTACAACGGGAATGTCCTTCTTGCCGTAGCGAAAGGTGGTTACAAGGTCGTTCACCCGCAATATGGTATTCATCGTGGCGCTCCTTTCTTCATTCATTGGCTTTCAGCTTGGGGTCAAGCAGGTCGCGGATTCTGTTGCCGACCAGATTGATGCCGATGACTGTGAAGAAAATGGCCAGCCCGGGAATGGTGGCAATCCACCATGCATTGTTCAGGTAATTCCTGCCGTCGGAAATCATGGATCCCCAAGTGGTGATGTCCGGCGGCACGCCCAAGCCGAGGAAGCTCAGAGACGCTTCAAACAAAATGACGCGCGCCACCTGCAGCGAGCTGATTACAATGATGGAGGAAGAGACGTTGGGCAGAATATGCCGGAGCATGATCTTTGTTTCGGACACGCCCATTGCCTTTGCCATAAGCACGAAATCCTGATTTTTGATCGACATGACCTCCGCGCGCACCGTTCGGGCATAAAGCATCCAGCTGGTAAGCCCGATTACCATGACGACGTTCACAAGCCCGTTTCCGAGAATGGCGATGACTGCGAGAGCCAGAATCAAAAATGGAATTGCAAGCTGCACATCGGTGATGCGCATGATCACGTTATCCCACGCGCCGCCCTTGAAGCCGCTGAGCAGACCGAACGTTACGCCGACCAACGCGCCGACGCATACCGCGCAAACGCCGATCAAAAGCGAGATCCTGGAGCCATAAATGATCCGGCTGAGGATATCGCGCCCCAGCGCATCGGTTCCAAGAACGTGGTATACGCCGTTCTTTTCCGAAAACGGCGGGCTCAGACGGTCTACGATATTAATTCCGTTCGGATCAAAAGGAGCCAACACATCCGCAAAAATGGCCATCAGCACTACGAGGGTGAGGATGACTGCGCCTGCCGTTGCAACGCCGCTTTTAAAAAAATTGCGAATGGCTTTTGCAAAGGGAGATCGCGATTTTTCCTGTTGCTGTTTCATTTGGGAAATCCCCCCTTCCTTATTTCAATTTGATCCTGGGGTCTACGACGGTATAAATCAGGTCGGTAATCAAATTGATGCTGACTATGATGACCGCCATTACAACGACAAACGCCTGAACCACCGTGAAGTCGCGGTTATTGATGGCTTGTACAGCAAGCCTTCCCATGCCCGGGTAGGCAAACACGGTTTCCGTTACAACGGCGCCGCCCAGCATCGGGCCGATCTGGAGAGAGATTGCAGTGATAACGGGGAGAGCGGCGTTGCGAAGCGCATGCGCCACGATAACGCCCCGCTCCTGCACGCCTTTTGCCCGCGCCGTGCGGATATAATCCGTGCCCAGCACCTCCAGCATGCTGGAGCGGAGCAGCATGGTTACGTTTGCGGTGGTTTGAAAGCTCAGCGTAACGGCGGGAAGGATCATGTATTCTATGCCGCCGGTCCCCGAAGTCGGCAGCCAGCGCAAGGTTTCGGAGAATATGAGGATCAGCATGATGCCCATCCAAAAGGTCGGAAAGCTTTGCCCGAACAGGGAGAGCGTCATCGCCGCCTGATCCAGAACGGAATCCCGGTAAACGGCCGCAATCAGGCCAAGCGGAAGCGCGACCAACAGGGCAATCAGCAATGCCATGCCGCTCAGCCGCATTGTCATGGGCAAGCGGTCCAGCACCAGCTGCATTGCGGGTTCACCATGGCGGTAGGACATGCCGAAATCTCCCTGTACTGCCCGGACGAGATATTCGCCGTATTGCACAATAAGCGGTTTGTTCAGCCCGAGAGCCTCCCGAAGCTCAAGAATTTCCTCATCCGAAGCGTCCGGGGCAGCCATCAGCCTGGCCGGATCACCGCTCAGACGCGTTAAAAAGAACACGATGGTCACGACACAAAAAATAACGAAGACCGCATAAATTAAACGTTTCAACACGTACCGTGTCATAGAACCCCTCCGACTTTAAGCTGTTCCAGCATTGCGGGCATTTCTTTTACTTACTTTTCTGCTTCATGCAGCAAAACGCCGTTTGCCCATGCTGGCGGAGTACCGTGAATCCCTTCCTCGAGCGCCTGTGCACAGTGGCAGGTACGCGGCGTATCCAGGCTTTTTGCAACGAGCCGAAAAATCTGCTCCACCTTTTCTTCAAGCCCGGTACGCGCATAATAATTGATGATCCCTTCATCGCCGCTGTGCACCACGGCGGGAGCCATTCCGGTTGCCATGTTGATGACGATGGAAACGGATGCATAGCAGATGCCCGCTTCCCTTGCCAGCACGGCCTCCGGAACCATCGGCGTGCCGATAATGTCTCCGCCGATGCTCCGGTAAAAACGGACTTCGGCCGGCGTTTCAAACCGCGGCCCTTCGGTGCAGATGAACACGCCGCGTTCCCTGGGGTTCACGCCAATCTCCTTTGCAGCCGAAATAAGCTTTTGCCGCAGCGCAGGGCAGAACGGGTCGGTCATATCCACGCGCACCCAGCATTCCTCTTCTTCAAAAAAGCTCAGCTCTCGGTGTTTGGTGAAATCAATAAAATCGTCCGGGATTACAAAATCGCCCGGCCGGATATCCGGATTTACGGAGCCGATTGCGTTTTGGGTGATGAGATGCTCTACGCCGAGCGTTTTAAGCGCCCAAAGGTTTGCGCGGAAGCTGATCCGATGGGAGGCTACCGTGGATTTGTCGCCGTAGCGCAGCAGCACCGCGCAGGGGATCCCCTCCAATTTTCCGCAGTATACGGTTGCAGCCCCCCAGGGGGTTTCAACGGTAACCTGCTCTTTTTCAGCCAGGAACCCTTCGCTCATATGGCTGGTGATAATTCCGAATCGATACGCCTTCATGCTTCTTCTCCTTTGCCTTATACTTGAACTTTCCACTGCATGTTTAATAGCTAACCCGCACAATTAGGCGGAACAGATCCCCGCGGTTCAGCGTTTTGCCCACCACGGCAGTGGAATCATCCTTAAGATAAATTCGCATTTTGCGCAAAAGGAGCGGATCCTGTACGGATATTTGAAGCTTTTCTCCATCTTCATGGGTCGCAAGAACCGCTTCCGCCTCCATGACCGCGTACGACGGAACGATCCCTGTGGCCTTATTCAGAATTTCGGGCATTTTTAGGTGGCAGCAGGCTTCTTTGCTGATGCCGGCCATCACCTCTGCCGGAAAGTAGAATTTGTCCAACACCATAGGGATCTGGTCAACATAGCGCAACCGTTCCAAATAACACACCTCATCGCGCTGCAGGACGGCCTGCACGGCGGGTGGCGCTTGCACAAGCTTCATTTCCGTTACCTTTACAACGCAGACCTTTCCGGCTTTCCGGCACTGTTCTTCAAAGCTGTTCAGGTTCGTTCCGCCTGCGGCAGGCATATTGATTTTGGGCGAACTCATAAAAGTGCCTACGCCGCGAACGCGGTAAAGATAGCCCTCGTCAACCAGCTTTTCCACAGCGCGCCTTACCGTGAGCCGGTTCACGCCATACATCTGCACCAGCTCTTCATCGCTGTAAAATTGCTCGCGGTGCGCCTTTTCTTCTTCGATCAGGCGCTTCAGATCTTCCCGAATCTGAATGTAGATCGGCGTATAGCTGTTTCTGTCAATTTTTACCGGTTGGCTCATAATACCTCACTCCCATTCCTTTTTTCGCTGTCGAATACAATGGTGCACGGTGTTTCCAAGTCGGCCTGTATCCTGTTCTGCGCTGGGGCATTGCAGTACACGCCTTCCCTTGTAAAGGGTTTATCGTGCCCGGGGACGATCCAATCCGCCCGATTTGCCCAAGCCGTTACGGAGGGGGTATTCCGGCAGCCATTGTATTCCCTTCGGCTTTTTACTGCGTCTCCGCACAAAATTATGCTTTTTTGTTGATCCTGAAATAGCAGCGAAATCGATCCGGGCGTATGACCCGGCGTCGGGAGTAACGTTACGGACGCGCAAAGCGCCGTTTCCTGATGAATCCAATTGACTTGGTGGGATTTGCTCAAACGCTCCAAATAGAGCTGTGGTGTTGCGAGATCTTCGGTCTGCTCGCGCTCCTGCGCGCCGACAAAAATTTCTGCGTTACGGAACAAATCTATATTCATGACATGGTCAAAATGCAAATGGCTCAGTACGACCTGGTCTATGTCCTGCGGCGTTAAACGGTGCTGCTGCAGCCTGTCAATCAGCTGCGCACGGTCGTTATAATTTCCCGTATCAAACAGGATGTTTTTTTTGCCTTGCTTTAAAAGCACGACCGTGCTCCATCCCAGCCAGCCGCGATCCATGCTTCCAGGGAACCCCGTGAGTAAAAGAGACACAGCCATGCGTTAATTCCTCTACATATATAGACATCTACTTTTCGGTATCATATCATACCGAAAAGTAGATTGCAAGGGCTGCGCAGGCCAATTGGGCAAGAACAAACATATCCGGCAGAAATACTGCCGGAGAGGAGGAATGCTGTCATTCCCGCGGGACAGCTGAAGCTGAACCTGCCTTTCCTGCAAGTGCCATGCCATCCATCCGCAGGCCAAAGGCGATCAGGATCAGTGCCGCGCCGGAGCCTGCCATGAGCCATTGCAGGGGGATGTAATCCGAAAGGGGGCCAAACACCGCCATGCCAATGGGAAGGAACCCGCTGTATATGGATCCCATCAGGCCAAAAACGCGGCCCTGTACGGCGGTCTCCGCACGCTCCTGAATGAGTGTGGTCGTTGCGGTTTGCACTGTGGTGAGCGCAACGCCATAAAGGAGCATCAGGCTGAGATAGAAAATGAAGTTCCGGGAAACCCCCATGCCAATGGCCAGCGCGCCAAAGGCGGCAAGCCCGGCGAGAAGGGTTTTCCCCCGGTTCCGAAAACCGCCCCAGAACCCCATCAGCAGGCCGCCCAGCGCCATCCCTGCAAAACCGAAAAGCTCTACGGCGGTCAGGTGCCAATACGTGTCGCCATAAACGCGGCTAACCAGCAGTTGGGCCAGAAATCCAGCGGGGACGCACAGGAAGATAAAGAGACCGTATACGAGCAGCAGCCTGCCGAGAAACCGGTCCGAAAAAGCATACCGCATGCCCTGCTTTATATCGGAAAAAACGGATGCTTTTTCCGTTCGCTTTTGCTGCTTTGGGAGCGGGATGCAGCAAACGAGGCCGACCCCCAGCGCAGCCGTCAGAACATCCACGAGAAGGGTGGAGCGCAGGGTGCTTACCGAAAGCAGCGCGCCGGCGGCCGCGGGGGCGGCAAACTGAACGAGGGACTGCATGGTGGCATTGATCCCGTTAAAGCGCATGAGCTGTTGCTCCGGCACGAGTTGGGGCAGCACCGCGTGAACTGCGGGAGTCTGAATGCCCGCCCCGAGAGAGCGGAGAACCGACATGGCCAGCAGGGCGGAAAGCAGGGCTGGTTCCGCGGTGATATGCGGCATCGTCAGCATCATGGCGAGCGTGACCATCGCGATTGCAGCATCGGCGCCAAGGATCAGCGCCTTGCGGCTGAAACGGTCTGCCCAAACGCCGCCCATGAAGGAAATCAGGAATTGCGGCAGGTAAGAGCAGGCCGTGAAGGCGGCCACCCATGCGCCGGAGAAAGTTTGCAGCGTGACATACCAGATGATGGCCATCTGAACCAGCGTGGAACCGAACAGCGTGATACATTGGCTGGTGAGGAAGAGGAGCGCACGCTTTCTCCAGCCGCTTTGCTGTGGGATGTCCGTTTGCTCGCTCATCGGCCGGACCTCGGCTTTACGGCACGCAATTCAATGTAGCCGCGTTCCCCGCGAGGCTCAAGCTGAATGCGCGGGCTTTCATCGTCCCATTCACAGCCGATGACTGCCGGATCATAGCGATCCATGGCGTGTTGCACCGCAGCAATCGCCTCACAGTAGTCTTCCTCCCGGAAAGGTTCGCCCTGGAACATCAGGTAATCCGCTGCGGGAAGGGTGATTACATCAAAGCCTTCCGGCACGGTGCCCGCATAATCCGGCGCCGTTTCAACACCCTGCACATAAGTGGAGGTATTGGGCTTTTTGTACCGCGCGGGCAGCCACAGGCATACCGGTTCCCCGGAGAGGGAATCCATGCTGCTCAGGAGCCCCCAAACGTCGCAGCCGACTTCCTCACAATAAGGAAAGTATCCTTCCGCACTGACGCCCCGCTTGAGAATCACCTTGCGTTCCGGTTTTCGAATCATTTGAATGAATACGCTTTGCACTTGTTCCATGTTGTGTGGTTCCTTTCTGAGTTCTCTGAATTTTACACCGTAAGGGATAAAGAGCGAGATGGGAGCGGGATCTTTGGCATATGCCCCCGGATTGCGGCCGAATTCCTTGAAAAACGCACGCTGATAGCCATCCACACTGCCAAACCCGAGCGCGTAGGCTACGTCGCTCACGCGGCAATTCTCGTTTTTCAGCCGGAGGGCCGATTGGGACAACCGCAGCCGCCGGATGTATTCCGCCGGGGTCAGCCCGGTATACTGCCGGAACAGCCGGTAGGAATGCCAGGGAGAAAACATCGAGGCCAATGACAGGCCTGCCATTGTGATTTCCTCCTCGATATGCGATTCAATATAGTCCTGCATCCGCTGGACAGCCAAGACCTGCTCGTTCATGCTTTCATCCTCTTACCGCCTTATAACGGATATGTTACGAAATCAGAAAAGAAATCGCTCGACGTTTCTTGCCATTCGTTTGCTGAAAGCGGACGGAACTCAGCAAGCCTTCGGTTCGGTTTCCTGCGCTGTGTAAAAGGTAGTTTGGCGCAGCGGGGTGCCCTGCCGGCAGCAAATGCTCTCAACCCTTGTCCCGCAAAGCCCGAGCAGGGCATCCATTTCCTGAGCGGCATTTTTATAACCGCACCTTTGATAATGAACGAGGATATAATCCGCTTCCCGGATTTTGCCGGCAGCCGCCCGGCAGAAGCTGCGCATGGGCGCCGAAAGATGGAACACCCAGATGGGGGAACAGACTGTTACATGGCGGTAGGAGGAAAGGTCGATGCAAAGCGGCGCAATGGGCATATCCCACCGATGCATGCCGAACCGCCCGCACCACCAGAAGCCGAGCGTTCCTTCGGTGCGTTCGGTGGAGCGCACCTCGTAAACATCCGCGCCGGTGCGGCGTGCTTCCTCCAGCGCAGCCTTTTTCGTGTAACCCATGCGGGAGAAGTAAACAACCAGCCGGCTGTGGTCCGTTCCTGCGTGCGGGAGGAAATCCGTTTGTGCAAGAAATCGCTCCTGCTTGTAGAAAATCCATGCGGCAAGCCCGGCAGCGGCCTGCAAAAAGCCAAAAATGAAATAGGTTGTGGACATGAAATTTGCAGGGAAGATGACGAATTGTATTGTGATCCACGCCATCAGCGTCAGGCCGAAAATCCCGCCCAAGATAATCCCCGCCTTTTTGTGCCTGAAAAGCAGCGCTGCTGCAATCAGGTTGGGAATTCCGTTTACACATAAAAGCGCAATGCCGGGAAAAACGAAATCCTGGTACAGATATTCCGCCAGCGGAAGCACCTGAAAATAAGGAAGCAAGCCCTCCATTCCCAGCGCGCTGCCGTCCGGTGCAGCGAGCATCCCCACAGCGCCTGCCACAGCGCCGATGCCGATGAACAGGCACCAAAAGAGCAGCGCCCTTCGCGCCGCATTAAATCTGCTGTGCGGCTTCATATTCTGATTCCTCCAATCCATCGGGAAACAAAGCCCCATATGACATAAATCCGCATTTATTATAGGTACCGGTCGGGCGGCTGTCAACGGCGCGTGCTTCCGCGGCCTGAATCGATCAAAAAAGCGGCTCGCCCGGGCAGGAAAGCCGCTTTTGCCGTTCAAACGGTTTGCCTTATGCACCAGCCTGCCGCCAATTGCGGAGCCGCATGCGTTCATTCCGTCACACAAACCCAGTTAAGGGGCTGGGGCCCAAGCGCATCATAGCTTGAATCGAGTGCGAAGTATTCCTCTTCGCTGATTTCAGCACCGTCCTTGAAGTACTGCAGGGCATCTGCATTTTCGATGTCAGCCATGGTTTTCTGGGAGGAAAGCAGCACAGCTTCCGCGCCGCTTACCTTATAATAATCAAACCCGGATTCAAAGGCGCTGGAGCTCCATGTCACCTTGATCGTTCCGTCCGCGTATACGTCAAAGTTCGTGCGGTACCCAAAGCTTGCGTCAAACAGCTGCACTGCTTCACCGCCCGCAATGGAACGTATGTCATAAAAGGTGGGGATTCCATCCATCAATGTGCCGATGAGCAGTTCGTCCGTCCCGTTGTCGTCAAAGTCATACAGCGCATAATATGCCGGCTTTTGGATGATCCGCCATTCGGAAGCCACATCTTCTCCAAAGGCTTTGTCCCGTTCTTCAACCCCCAGCGAGGCATAATAGCCGTGGTTCATTGCGTCGGCATACTGGGCGACCACTGCTTGGTAGGGTTCCGGCAGGGGTAAAGGAGATTCCAGCTCAGGGGCGGCAGACTCCGGCGTTTGCACGGTCTGGGCGGGGGAAGGGCTGGGCTGCGCAGCATGGCCGGCTTCCGGTGTCTGCTCAGTCTGAACAAAAAATGTGGCAATCTGCTGCTCCGGCATAGAGCATCCTGCCATGCACACAAAGGCGCAGGAAAGCAGGGCTACGCAAATATACAGGATTTTTTTCTTTATTCCATTCATACGCGTACCAATTTCATCCTTTCTGTATTCCGCGATATCATACCACAGCGGAAACCGTAAAAACGTTAATTATCTGTGAACAGCCCTCCTGCTCCGCTGCAAAACGGCATAGGCGTTGCCGTTTTGCAATTCATTTATACTTTACTGTTCTGAACTTATGATTAATCCAGAAAGTTGCCTCCAAAGTATGAAAGTGAACAAACCTTATTTTGGGGTCGTCAATTCCTTTTGGGAAAAAAGTTTTATCGCTTTCATTCCATAAATTTTGCATTTCTGCTCTATCGGTTATGAAATTCACCTCGCCCACAAGGGTTAATGAATCCCCTCCGTCCTGAAAGCAGATGCCTGCCTTTGAATTGGCCTCAAAATGTTTGGCCTTACCTTGCTTTTCGCTTCTTTTTGATGTTACGAATACTAAATCCCTGAATCCCGCATCCTTTAACTTGCTCACACAGCAAGTCCTTGGGTACCCATTTTCATTGACAGAGGAAACAAACATTATTTTGCATTTTCCCACAAGGCGATCCGCAGCAGATTCTATTTCTTTAATCCGTTGCTTCTGAATTTCGCTCGCTTTCTGTTCCATACCATACCCCCACAGATCTTGGTTTAGATTACAGCAATTATACAACAGACAGCGGCGGCATGTCTGCGCCTCGCTTGCGCAAACGGTGCGCTACCAATAAAAAAGCTCCCAAGGAACACTTCACATAAGGAAGTGTCCCTTGCGGCATTTATAAGTATTTGTAGTGACGGTTGGATATGATGAATTTGTAGGAAAACTAAATATATCGGAGGAAACTACAATGAAATCTTTATTCGAACAGTTAGGTGGTACTTATAGCAAACAAAGCGATTATCTCATTACAAATCTTACACTTTCTAAGAGTGAAGAAAATGATATTGGTGTTTATGGTGAACTACACTTGCGTTTTTTACAAGAACACCGCAGATTGACTTATATCAATTTACTTACAAGCGGAGCACTTAATAAATATCTTTCAGAGATTGACAAACAAGCACGGGAGCGTTTTTGTCGGATTGTAAAACAGTTAAAAACAACACAAGGTATTACTGAACAGCTGAAGGCTGATAGTCCAATGGAATGGGTTGGAAAAATGAATTGTATTAGGCAGCAAGCTGAAGAAATCGTTTTGAATGAGTTAACCTGCAAGTAAATACTATGTGATATAATGAGCCGCTTACTCTTGTGGTAGCAAGAATATGCGGCTCATTTTTTAAATCGAAATTTTTAGGAATGTTCTTAAAGTAATCATTCATTGGTTTTGGCTTTATGATTTATAGCAACCCACTCAATTGCGACTTTTTGTAATTTTTCCAACAACTCAAGGTGCGTACTATAATTGAAATCATTTAAGCATCTGCGTTTTTCAGATAATTGAATTACATTGCCAGCTTTTTCTTCAAGTCCTGTTTCTCGTTCCGTTCCAACAATAACCTGCCCCTCATCAGATAAAAACAGTTCTAATGATTTGAAGATACTTTCCAAGTTATTGGCATCCTGTCCTTGTTGATTAGGGGTATCAACTACATAGAAATTAAATGGACTGTATGCTCTTCTTAAGTTATAAAGATATAATGCGGATTGGTACATATAAACCAAGCGTGGAGTTTCACTGCCCGTACGATTTATTATTTGAACAAAATCTCTCAGTTGTATAAAAGTCTTTGGAAGATTTATTGCATCTGCCAATGTACGACAATAGCCTTCTATGTCCTCGCGTATATTTTTGGAACGCTCTTTTGATTTCTGTTCATTTATCTTCTCGTCAATAAGTGCAATTTTTGAAACATAGGAATCGATTTCTCTTTGAATGGCCTCTAACTGCGTTTTACAAGATTCATATATTTCATATTGCCCTTTATTCTTATAAAATGAAGAATAGGATAAAAGCTCCTGAGAATTTTTTATTTGCTGCTCATTCGACTGAATTTCTAAAGAAACAGCTTTATTCTTTTCTTTAAGTTCCTCTAATTTTCCTATAAAAACAGATATACTATTTTTTAATTCTTCAATAAGTTTTTCGCAATGAGCATAGTCAGACGTTATGTTTAATTGATTATCTAACCCATTGGAATAAATAGTACCACAAATTGGGCAAACCAACTCATCGCCTTGGCTCATTGCGTACTCAATGTCTTTTTGGGTTTCCACAAGACTATGTTCTACTGTATGCAATTTATGTTGATTAACATATATATCATTTTCTAAAACTGTCATCTCTGCATTGTAAGAAAATTGCACTTTTCTTAATTCTTCCGTTTTTGCAAGCAAAGACTCAATATTTGTTGTAACTTCATCAACGGATTGCATATCCTCTATTTGCATTAATGTAGATGATATACGAGAAACGAAGTTTTGATTGTAATTTAATTCTTTTTTCTTGTCATCTTTTATAAGTGTTTGTTCTGCTTTTTGTGCTTGAAGCTTGTAATAAGTATCATCAAGGTATCCACAAACATATTTATTTGTATTTGGTTTCCAATCCTTAATGTATCCAACATTATTAAAGGAATCTGCTATTTTGCTCCATCCGTCATCTTGGTCAATATACTGAAACCTAAATAGTAACGGTGGTGTAACATTGAATTGTTTTCCGTCTTTAGAAATGCAAGGCATATTGATTTCTAAAATATCCATTAAGCAATTGCTGTATTCGTGAAATGCTTCCGTTTCTATAACACAAGAACAGGCATCGCCAGAATATTCAAAAATCTGAAATTTCTTTCCTTGACGAACAATACATAATTGTTTTTCACCATAATTGAAAAACAACAAATAAGAAGAAATAAGTTTTTTCCAATCAGCTTCAACGCTTTTACATTCACACCCTAAGGTCGTAAATATACTTTTAATAATTGAAGATTTTCCTGTTTTATTTCCACCTAAAATAATATTAAGTCCATTTTCAAAAGGAACCTCTAACGAGCGAGACTCACTTTGACTGATTACTATCAGTTTTTTTATCGTTAGCCTTTTCACTATTTTTGTCCTCCTGTTGCTTTCGTAAATTTCTAATTAGCATCTTATACTTTTGCTCTTGTTTAATTGTTTCTACTATATTTTTGCTCATAATACAATACCTCAACTAACGATTTATCAAGTGATTCTGATAACAGATTATTCTTCTTTAGTTCTTGACTACACAATTTTTTCAATTCAACATCAAATCCGACTGTATCTGATGTTGCAAAATATGTAGAAATCACTTGTCGCAACACTACCACAATCTTTTGGTATTTTACATCATTAACATCAAGCCATCTCGCATCGTGAAGTGTTTTTGCAGCTTCAATCCGATGAATATCTTTTTTCGTTAACGACTGATTTAACAAATACTGGTGAAATTCATCATAATTGCCGCTGTTTTTTATATTACCATCAATTTTTCTGCCTATTTGAGCAACATCGACTCCTTTTTTCTCAACTAAGCGTTTCATACTAATAGGTACTTTAATTTTTTCTTTACTCTTTTTTCTCACATCATTTATCAATTGTTGGAAAATAAGATTTGCTGTATTGGTCGGAATATTTTTATCGGCTAAGTGATTGAAAAATTCTCCCTTAGTTTGATTTTCATATGCCGCTAATTGCAAATCGGATTTATGAACAAAAGCATATCATCACATCCGAAAAGACAGGAGGACAGTTCAGCTATCATCTAGTAAGGATAGCCCCCAATAAAAGGATTGGCAGTCATATCCACGAGAAACAACTGGAAACCCATGAGGTAATCTCTGGTGTGGGAGAATGTGTAAACGATGGCGTCACGTTGCCTTATGAAACAGGCGTAATATCTATTTTCCCCATAGGAGTACCGCATGAAGTCATTGCAGGGGATAATGGACTTTACCTGTTTGCAAAATTTATGCCTGCCCTCTGCTAATCAATTTCCTCTGGTCAGATAGTGCCAGAGGATGATTTATACGTTAATGGTGGCAATCCTATATATTTTTCAAATTGCTTTATGAAGTGGCTTTGGTCACAGAAACCCGTGGTCAAGGCTACTTCTGTTATTGTTTCGGTTTTGTGGATTAAGCGTTGTGCTTTGCGGATGCGGTTCTGTATTTGGAACTGATGCGGTGTAAGCCCGACCTCTGCCTTAAAACTTCTGATAAAGTGGTATTTGCTGATGAAAGCGTTTTGTGCCATTTCATCGACAGTAAGTTTGCATTCTGGGTATAATTCCAACTGCTTTTTTAAGTTGTGGATGTATGGGGCGTGCTTTTTTAACTGCCATTCGGAAGAACCCGCAATTTTATCCAGACGGTTTAATAGCTGTAATATCTGATACTGATTGATTTTTCCTATATCCAAAGCCTGCGTTAGAAGAAGCGTAATGCGTTTTTGTATGGTGGAAATGTCTATGTTATTTATTACATCTTTATCAATGCACAGACTGAGCAGGGTATAGCTGTCATACGCCCCAATGCTATGCGGCACATATGGGGATATGGCGAAAGTTTCATTTTGTTTATAAACCTTTGTTTCTTGATTTGTGGTAAGGATAACATTGCCATCCAGTATAATGCCGATTGTCAGCACGGAAATATGGTTATGTAATGGATAGGATATGGTTGAGTTCTCGCAGAAAATCAGTTCAATGCCTGTTTCTGTACTGTATAAGTAACGGATGTTGTTTGTTGTCATAGATTTCCCTCACAGTCTATTATCCATTTCATGGATTTGTGTTATGTGTTGGTATTGCAGCTTTCAAGCAGGCGGTTTGTTCCAGTTATTTCAGCGTCTACTAAATCAATCATCCGTTTTACATTCGCTGAATGTATGGCAGAAACTTCACTTTCCCACAAGGGATTGACTTGCTTTTCAATTCCATCACGATATTTTTGTAAAATATTAAGGCGTTTTTGCAAAAGTTCCCGCTGTTCATAAGGAGGGAAACTATTTAGGAAAAAAGCAGCAATAGAAAAAATGTTTGTATCATAATTGAATTGCAGGATGGATGCACGTAGTGTAGCTATAAACTCATCTTTCCCCTTATCAGAAAGACTATAAACGGTACGGTCTGGCATATTTCCAACTTTTTCAGTTGCGCCTGTTATATATTCCTTTTTTTCAAGGGTTTTCAAAGTAGAATATACGGTTGAATCAGCAATATTAAACCACCATTTTACATTCATATAGTTTAAGAGTTTGATTATTTCATATGCGTTAAGCGGTTTTTCGTAAATCAGACCTAAAAGCATTGTGGCAGGCTTTGATAACATTTGTTTTCCTCCTTGACATTTCTTTGTATTTATAGTACTTTATATATAAAGTAGTTCTTATAGATATTACTATCATACCATATCCAAATTAAAAATGGAAGAGCGACAAAGGAGGTTTTTATGCCACAACTTAACAAAGGAGGTAAATTCGTATTTGGATTTTCTGTTATGAGGGACGATTTAACAATACATATTCCTCCGCAGGCATTGTCTGAATATGATGCTACACGGGACGATAAGGTTATTATTTTCACAGGAAGCAAAATAACGGGAGGGTTTTGTGTTACGACTTACCCGCTTCTGTCAGGTTCAAAGTTAAAACATATTTTAGAGGATTACCCTGCATTAAGAGATTGTCTGCTTTCAGAGGGTGAGTTTATTCAATATAAAGGGCGTAAATATGCTTGGTTAGGTATTGACGGCAACGGAGTTATAAAATTGCCGCAGAGCACTTTGGAAGTTTTGAAATTACAGCCTGGAATGGAACTTTTATCTATCCGCAGCAGCGATATTACTTTTACAATGGGGGCAAAGGGACCTCTGTTGGAAAAAGCACACAACTTTCAAGGAAATATAGCAAAGTATTAAAGGAATCATGAAATGAGAAACATAATAGACAATTGGTTATTGAATATTATTTTGTTATTTACCATCATAGGGGAGTTTTTTATCCCGTGGGTACTGGAACGATTTTATGCTGAATATAACGGGAAAATAATGGTCATGAGCGCTTTAGGAAATCCCCAAAGTCCTGTCGGCTTATTTATAATTTATGGCTTATCTGGCTTGGAGGTTTCCTTACATTTACAGCAATTGTCTATTTCCTATCAATAAGAGTAAGGTTTCCTGTTTTAGCAGTTTTTGTGCTTCTTTCGATTGGCATTTTTGCTATTGGAGCAGGGCTTATTTCTGGATTTTTCAGTGTAAATGAAAGCAAAAATATAGTTACTGCCGCTTCAAAGATACACGGAATAAGTGCGGCAGTCGGATTTGTGATATTTTTGTTTTTCCCTTTGTTAAATGGAATTTTGGCATTTAAGCAGAATGATTTTATTTTTGGTGTTGTGTCGATTATCTCCTTTATCTTAGCATTAGTTTTCTTTATCTGCTTTATCATGGGAGATAAAGAGCAGTTTCAAAATACGATGCTGAAATATGAGGGAATATGGGAACGGCTGACTTTGCTTTGTATGTATATTCCTTTTATTTATAGGGCAGTTCATAATCTTCTGTCCTAAGATAGAGAGGTGGTCAAATGAAAAACACAGAATGGGTGCGCTGCCCTGTTTGCGGAAATAAAACCCGTAATCAAATCAGAAAAGATACTGTCCTGCTGAATTTTCCACTTTATTGTCCAAAATGTAAGCAAGAAATGTTGATTAAAGCGAAACACCTGCAAATAACCATTATAGATAAAAATGGTATAGATAGATAAGTTATTGCATGAAACGGAGATAAGGATATGGACTATAAAAAAACAGCTTTTAGCTTTCTATATGATGATTTAACCGAGAAATATGGGAACGAAAAAGGAAAACAGCTTTATGTTTTAATGTGTGAAAAATATATGAACCTATGCGGGCAAGAAACGAAATCTGAAAACCAAGAGATGAATAAGCATATTTTCAAAAGGCTGTTACCAACAATAGGTATTTACATAACTCTTATTGAAAATGGTTTTACCAAAGAGCAGGCACTTATGTTTACCCATAGGGAAATACAGCACAATGCACGCAGCGTGGCAGAAGAAAATGCCAAACTTACAAAAGTGCCTTTCACATACGGCTTGTTCAAAATGTTTGCCAAGTCACATATGGGAAAAAAGTACCCGACAGAGGGCTTTACGGTAGAATGGAAAAGACATGATAAGAAAGAAGTCCATTTTAATATAACCCGCTGCATTTATAAAAATATGTGCGAAAAATATTCTTGTCCAGAACTTTGTACGCTTTTTTGTCAGAGTGATGTAACCGCTTTTTCGGGATATGAACCTAAGATTAAATTTAAACGCATGGGAACACTTGGTGGAGGTGCGGATTGTTGTGATTTTCATTTTATTCATGGAAATTCTTGAATATAAAATTGAATATAATCATCAGAGAGCCAGATGCAAAGACACAGAGCTGATGAATTTGTGAAGCATCTCACAGTTTATCGGCTATTCCATACATTTATTATTACATTGTGCATAATTGCTATATTTTTATCTATTGTTCCGTCAAGGACAAATAAACACGAAAGGGAAAAATGATACTTATGGATGAAAAGTTATATCGTGAACTCGGTCAACTTACAAAGGAAAAGACCTTATGGAAACAAAATATCCCCTATGTAGCTTCTTTGCTTGAAAATCAATCTCCCAAAATAACAGCTAAAGCGATGTGGCTTTTGGGAGAAATGGGATTGATATATCCGCAGGAAATCGCACCATATACAAAAGAAATTGCTACTTTCATCGTTTCGGAAAATGATTTATTAAGAGAGCGTACCGCTAATTCTTGGCAATTCAACTTCGGTTTTTTCAAGTTGTTTTAGATAGATTCCTTTTTGCGCGACGCCTCTCGCTTCACCTTCAAAAAATCTTCTTTTCGCAATGAGGGCATACATCAAGTATCGACTACAACACTTTTTATGATTAGGCTTCAATACAGCCACACTCCGTTGTAATGCTATGTTACCAACATTGTCATGGACAACCGCAGCACGGCCTACGGTTCCAACAATCGTTAGAAGCACATCTCCCGGCTTAATATCTGTTCTTTTATTTTCAATTTCGAAATCACTTTTGCTTAGGAATCTTGGCTCATCAAAAGTGATACAATCGTCATACACATTCTTTGAACTCAACATTAGGTATTCGCTTTTGTCCACACCACCGGGCGGATTATGGCTCCCATCGGTTATTTTTAAGCAAATATCCGCTAGTTTATAACTCATATTTCATCCCCACAAATCCGAATTTATAGTCCCAACAGTTTTTCAAGTTCGTCCATCTCCTGACCAATCTGCATTTCCAATTCCCGCAGATTGGTCAGGATTTCCTGGGTGGACAGATACTCCACCGGCACATATTCCACTTTCTTATACTTGTTGATGGACAGATCATAGCCGTTGTCCACGATTTCCTGTTTGGGCACAAAGAAACTCTGCTCGGTACGCTCTCTGCCTGTCTCGGCCTCTAAATTGTGGAACCGGGTGATAATGTCGGGAATGTCATTCTCCGAAATCTCACTGCGCTTATCGTCCAGGCTGAACCCATCGGCCTTCATATCGTAGAACCAGACCTTGTCCGTGCCGCCCGCTCCCGTCTTGGTGAACACCAACACCGCCGTGGACACGCCGGCATAGGGCTTGAACACACCAGAAGGCATGGAGATGACCGCCCGAAGCTGGTGATTTTCGACCAGCTCCTGCCGGATCGCTTTGTGAGCCTTGGAGGAACCAAACAACACGCCGTCCGGGACGATGCAGGTGCACTGTCCGCCCTTTTTCAGCATCCGCAGGAACAGAGCCAGGAACAGCAGTTCGGTCTTTTTCGTATTGGTGACGGCTTTCAGGTTGTCGTGAATGCTCTCTGCATCCACTGTACCCTTGAAAGGCGGGTTCGCCAGAATCATGGTGAATTTTTCGCTGATTTCGTTCTGCTTGGATACACTGTCCTTGTAGTCCACATCGGGGTTGCTGATGGAGTGAAGCATCAGATTCATGGCAGAGATGCGGAGCATGGTGCGGTCGGTGTCAAAGCCGGTGAAGGCCGGGCCTGCGAAATGTTCCCACTGCTCGGTGGTCATGGTGTCCTCATAATTTTTGCGGATATATTCGGAAGAGGAAACCAGAAAACCGGCAGTACCGCAGGCCGGGTCGCAGATGGTATCGTCAGGTGTGGGCTTCAGCAGCTCCACCATCATTTCACGGATATGCTTTGGGGTACGGAACTGGCCGTTCTGGCCGGCAGTGGCCAGCTTGCCCAGCATATACTCGTAGAGATCGCCCTGCATATCCAAGTCGGCAATGTCATGCTCATACAGGTCGTCCAGCCCGGTAATGATTTTTTGCAGCACCTGGGGTGTAGGGATCAGGAACATGGCATCGCTCATGTACCGGGCAAAGGCGGTGTTCCCCTCATCTGTTTTCCCCGGCTGTTCGGGAATCTCAAGCAGATTGCCCTGCTCATCAAAATCAGGCAACTTTCCGTATTTCAGATTCTTGATGGCAGGAAAGACCCGCTGGGAAATGACCGCAAAAATGTCTCTGGGGTCGCTGTTCTTGAACTTGCTCCACCGCATGGACTGCCCAGCGGCAGACTGGGGGAAGATCTTGTCCATTTTCTCCCCGGTCATGTTCTCAAATTCCTCCGTTTCCAGCTCTTTTTCGTCCAAAGAGCGGATGAACATCAGATAGGTCAGCTGCTCGATGACGGTCAAGGGGTTCGTGATGCCGCCCGCCCAGATGTCCGTCCAGATTTTGTCGATTTTGTTTTTAATGACGCCTGTGATCATAGCATAATCCTCCGCATTTCTTTCGTACCACTCATTATTGCCTCTGCTCTAATGCCAACCCAATCAACCGGTCTGCCTGGTCCGCCATAAACAGCGGAATGTTCAGCACATCATCATCCAGCTTCAGATTATCCAGAGAGAAACGGATGCGGAGCTTGACCTTGTCGGGGAACAGCTCTTTGAATTTTCTGAGGCTCCTGCTGGTGGTGTTGGTTTCGGACTTGACTTCCACCGGGAAGATATTGTTCTCCCGCTGAATGAGGAAGTCCACTTCGTAAGGCGGGTTGTTCTGGCTCCAGTACCGGGGCAGGACTTCAAACTGCGTGATAAGCGTTTGAAGTACAAAGTTCTCAGTCAGTGCGCCCTTGAACTCGGTGAACAGGCGGTTGCCCTCGCCAAAGGCCGTAGGGGCCAGCTGTGCCAGACGGCGGAGGAGTCCCACATCCACCAGATAAATTTTGAAGGCAGACAGGTCATCGTAAGCGGCGATGGGCAGTCCGGGAGCGGAGCTGCGGTAGATCTTATGCACCAGCCGGGCATCCACCAGCCATTGCAGGGCATCCTCGTACTCCCTGGCTCTTGCCCCCTCTTTGACCACTTTGTAGATGAATTTCTTATTCTCCCGTGCCAGCTGGGAGGGGATAGACTTCCAGATCATCGAGATCTTCGGGAACTCGCTGAGGTTGGGGTGCTTGGCAAAATCCCGCTCGTAAGCACCGATGATATTGGACAAGGCCTCCTGCATGGCGCTTACATCCCGGGCCTCCGTCCACATCAGCACAGATTCCGGCATACCGCCGGTGACATAGTACATTTTCAGCTTTTCATAGAGCGGATTGTAGAAGGCATCCGGGATGGGTTCCAGAGTGTCCACCTGTTCCAGGTACTGCGCCAGATTTTCGTCGCCGTTGGCCATCAGGAATTCTGTGAAAGTCATGGGGTCGATCTGCATAAAATTGACCTTGCCCACCGGGAAAGAGGACGGTTTCGCCAAGGCAATGCCCAACAGAGAACCGGCGCAGGCAATGTGGTACTGCGGTGCATTCTCGCAGAAATACTTCATGGAGTTGATGACCTTGGGACAGTCCTGCACCTCGTCAAAAATAATCAGCGTTTTTTCAGGCACAATCTTCTGCCCGCTGGCCAGAATCAGATTTTGCAGAATCCGATCCACATCTTTTGTGGTTTCAAAGAACTGCCGATATTCCTCGTTTTCGTCAAAGTTAAAGTAGGCTGTATTTTCATAATAGCGTCTGCCGAATTCCTTCAGAATCCATGTCTTGCCCACCTGCCGCACGCCTTTTAAGATCAGCGGTTTGCGGTAGGGAGAATTCTTCCATTCCAGCAGCTTATTCAAAATCAATCGTTCCACAGAAATACTCCTTCACACTTTTATTGGAGTTATCGACTCTTATGATCACACTTTTATTATATGCTGTTTCAATCAAAATAGCAATCGAAATCACAAAATTATTTGTATTATGCGTGTTTGACGCCACAATTTTATAGATCCAAGCCCCGTTCCCGCTCACACTTGTCATCCCAATCATCAGATGACAAGCAACATAGCAACAAATTCGGGGGGGGCTTCAAAGACCGGTCTGTTGCGGCCCATGGGGATTTGCAAATTCCCATGGGCGAAAATCCGAAATTTTTCCAATCTGCAGTGAAGAAATTTTTCGATTTTCTATTTTATGAGCAATGGTGACAAACTGCGTTTTTGCTGTTTGGGTACCATTTGCGAAGAAAATGGCGGGGTGTCCAGAGGGGGGGGCAATCCCCTTGGCTTTGGGTTTCCAATAGGGGCGAGAGCATCCCCGCCCCTTCGTTTATCGTTTCTTCCGCTTGTCCTTACCGTGGGTCATGGCCGTTTTCCCCCGCTGGCTGATGGGGCTGCTCATGTGCTTGGACAGCTTCAAAATGTCAATCAAGTTGACAAACTGTTCTTTCGTAATGGCATCGTAGTCGATTCCAAAATTGGCAAGGAAAATCCGAGCCTTCTTTTCGTCAGCGCTGCCCTCGAAGTGCATGGCGTTTTCCAGCTCCTGCTGCACTCTTGCGGCAGCGGTCGTATCATCCGCTGTTGTGGCGTCCTTCCTATGAACCTCCCGTATGGTATGGAGGATAGCCGACAAGTCTTTGGACACAGCATGATCTCATCCTCAATGGCGATGATCTCCGCCGCGAGTTCCTCCTGCATGCGTTTCAGTTCACGCAGCTCCTTTGCTTTGATTTGCAGCTCGTTCATGTTCTGTCCCTCCTGTGGTATTTGTCGGCTTATCGTGCCGCTCCCGCTGCGCTTAGACGCTCGCAGTGCCGTATACTGGCATCGCCCGTATCGCGGCGGCGGTTTTGACCTTCCCGCTCGGATTCATGCCCCGGTCAAGTCATCTTCTTGCTGTTGGTATTGCAACTCTAGGGCTCACATCACAAGTCTATGGTTCTTGACTTTCGCAAGGCTTTCGGCCTTGCCGGGGCGGTTTCTCTTGCTGTGATTATAGCATGCTACGATTTTCGTAATAAGTAATACGTTTAAAGTAATTTTAAATACGATTTTAGGAATTATTATTTGATTTGCGTATTGATTTATAACGAATATCGTAGTATAATTGTATTATGGAAAGGTAGGTGAGTTATATGGGACTTCGCTTTAGGCTTAAAGTGCTGCTTGCAGAACATGATATGACGCAAAGGCAACTCGCGGAAATCACGGGAATTCGGCCTCCAACGATTTCGGCAATTTGCACAAATACTGTTAAGCAGATGCCCGTTACAGTAATCGAACGCATATGCCATGCGCTTTCCTGTCAACCCGGCGATTTGATGATTTATACCGATACAGCGCAGGAGGACAACGCATGAAAACTTACACGATCATAGCGGGAATAAATGGCGCAGGAAAGTCGAGCTTGACGGGTTCGCTCAAATATCAGCGCCGAGACCTGGGTAAGATTATTGATGTCGATCGACTGGCCGTGCAGCATGGCGGTTTTATCGAGGGCGGCAAAGCGGCAATCACCATGCAGGCGCGTTACATTGCGGAGGGCATTTCCTTCACGCAGGAAACAACGCTTTCCGGGCAGCGCCCTTTGCGTATGGTGAAAGAGGCAAAGGCAGCCGGTTACTATATCCGCCTGTTCTATGTCGGTATCAGCAGCGCAGAGGAAGCCATAAAACGCATTCAGAATCGCGTTGCCAAAGGCGGGCATGATATTCCGCGGGAAGATGTGTTAAGACGCTTCCCGGAGCGTTTTGAAGCGCTTGGCCGCATTCTGGACTATTGCGACGAGGCAACCTTCTTCGATAACGAGAACGGCTTTATAGAAGTTGCCCGCTATGAAAACGGCGAGTTTCTCACCGTGGGAGATTACCGCCCGGAATGGCTGATGGAACTGCAAGCCGTATTGCAGGAAGGGAAATAGTTCACGGCAATAGAGCGCGGCGGGGGAATACCCCCGCCTTTTTATTCCATATTGCAACAGGTATGCAAGCGATTTTTGCGCATGAGGCGAAAGGGACAAGCCTAAAACCATAAAAGGCCACAGAGGGCAAATATGGCGGTTTTAGAGACATGAGAGATTGCGCCGCCGCGTCCTTTTGCTTCATTGCCTCGCCGTGGTCTTTTAACATCATATTTCATTTCTCGCCGCGAGTTGAGATTAAAAGCAAGGTGAGGTAGAATAGTAGAATATAGGTAGGACTTCGGGACAAAGTGTCCCAAAGAAAATCTCTAAAATTTTCAAAATATTTGTGACCTAAACAAATATTTTTCGAGTAGATGTGTGAAGATCTCTATCATCAAGAAAAGGAGGGATGAGGATGGAAGATGCTCGTATTGTCGAATTATATTGGGCAAGATCGGAAAAAGCGATTGCCGAAACATCGGAAAAGTACGGAAAATACTGCTATGCCATCGCCTATAATGTTCTCGCCAACCATGAGGATGCAGATGAAAGCGTAAACGATACATACCTTGACGCATGGAACAATATGCCGCCCCACCGTCCGTCCATCCTCTCAACATTCTTGGGAAAAATTACACGGAGAATATCCATTGACAAATGGCGTGGGCGTACTGCGGAAAAGAGAGGCGGCGGTGAGATTGTGCTGGCTCTTGACGAACTGTCCGACTGCGTTCCGTCCAGCCACAATGTAGAACAAGAGATTGAGGCCGCAGAGCTGGCAAAGGTCATTGACAATTTTGTGATGTCCCTACCACTTATGGATCGCCGGGTCTTTATTTGCCGCTATTGGTATCTTGACCCGATCTCGGCCATTTCCCAGCAGTTCGGTTTTTCTGAAAGTAAAGTAAAAACGATGCTGTATAGACAGAGGCAAAGGCTGTTGTCTCGTTTGGAAAGAGAGGCATTTTGATAATGAAAAATGAAAATATTCTGGATGCCATTGGAATGATCAACGATGAAGCTGTTCGGGATGCCAAGGCATATAAGCGTCCCAAATCCCGTAGCTGGCTCAAATGGGGTGCTGTTGCTGCTTGTCTGTGTCTTGTGGTTTTTGTTGGTATCAGAATGGGGAGCAGCAACGATTATGTACCGTTAAACATCAATACCATTACAGATGCTTCATATTCTGCCCCGGAAATCACTTCGACGATAGAAACCATACAGGTATCACAGAATGATGCTGATACATGGCTGGGGTTCAACTTACATGAAAATCTGCCAACAGAGCTAAAAGACTTTTCGTTGAAATATTACCTTGTCCAAGATAGTGCGGACAATGGAACTCTCGGTGTTCAGGTATGGGGCGAGGTTGAAGGTGCAGAATATCCCAAGCCGAAATTTTATATCGGAATTACTGAGGGTAGTGTTCTGGAAGAGCTCCTCTTTGACTATGACATTACAACCGACATTGATGGAGTAACTGTTATTGCGGGAGTCATACCGGGAGAGACTAAAATCAACCGTGACGGAGAAGAAGTTTATATCCCTGCAAAATACTTTTCCTTGTTCGATGTTGGTGTGTATCATTGTGCCGTTGAAACACAGGGGCAGGTGTCCGAGGAGGTGTTCAGCGAGTTGAATAATATCATAATCGACCTTTTGCTGAAAAAATAAACGAGAAAAAACCACATCAACTACCATTCATAAACAGACTTTGGGACAACTTGGGTCCGTTGACAAAGACGAAAAAAGCGCCTGCTGTGGTAAAATAAAAGAAAAAGCAGGTGGTGTGCTGGATGCAACTGAAGCTGCACATGGTAACGATAGAGGATCTGATACCGCAGGAACACTTTTTGCGGAAGCTGGAAAGGGCGTTGGATCTGTCCTTCGTGTATGAAGAGACAACCCACATGTATAGCCGGAAGTACGGCCGTCGCGGAGCTTGCCGCTATGTGGATTGAAACGGATAAGCAAACGGCAGGAGAAAAGGCGCGCAAACGATATGAGAGCATTGCAACGAACAGGCTTTCCGGCATTGGCGCAATCCGCGTGCGCGACCTTAAACCCATGCATTTGCAGGCGATATTGAACGAAATGGCCGAAGAAGGCTATGCGCGCAAGACGATCACGGAGGTAAAGCAAGCCGCCGCTGCCGCGCTCGATTTTGCCATGCAGAACGATATTGTATACCGCAATGTGTTTGCAAAGGTTAGTATCCCAAACGCTGGAAAAGAGGAACGTAAGCCGCTCACGGAACAGCAAAAGCGCATCCTTGTGGAAACATGGCAAGGCCACAGAATGGGGCTTCCTGCGTTGCTTATGCTCTATTGTGGCTGCGTCGGGGTGAGCTGCTTGCGCTTACGTGGCGGGATGTAGATATAACAAACAAGACAATCACCATCAGCAAGGCGGTTTACTATGTTGGAAACGCGGCGGAGGTCAAGCCGCCTAAGAGCAAGGCGGGGAATAGGGTTGTGCCAATACCTGACGCCATACTGCCCGCATTGCAGCAGCGCCGCTGCGCATCAATGCTTGTGTGTGCTTCACGGCAGGCGGGCGGCATGATGAGCAACACGGCGTTCCGCTGTGCGTGGGACAGCTATCAGCATTACTTGAACATTGCAGCAGGCGGAAAGGACGCAAGCCGCTCAAATCCGAAAATACAGGCCGTTGAGCCATTCACCGCGCATCAGCTCAGGCACACCTATGCAACGATGCTGTATGATGCTGGCGTGGATGTGCTTACCGCGCAGCGCCTGCTGGGGCATGCGGATGTACAAACCACCATGCGTGTTTACACGCACCTTTCGGCGCAAAAAGAGCAGCATCCATAGCGGCTTTAAACGCGCATATAGGGGCTGGAATTGCGTCCATTAAATTCTGATGCAGTAAAAATGCAGTAAACGGCACTTTTTTCGCTAAAAACATGGAGAAATGCAAAATTCGGAGAATAAAAAAAGCTAGAGTTTATCTAGCTTTTTCTTATTGGTAGCGGCGATGTGACTCGAACACATGACACTCCGGGTATGAACCGAGAAAAATGAAATTATATGCAATGGAAAATGGCTATTTTTCTAGTTTTTTGATGCATTGCATTACACGCAATTGCATAAACAGGTTGCCAGAAAGTTGCCAGATTTTTGTCCAAAAACCGAAGTGTCATCTTCGAGATACTCTAGTTGAATACTTTTAAAACTTTTTCATAGTCAGCCTTTTCACGCTCCTTTGCAAGGTGAGTATAGATACGCAGCGTGGTAGCCGGATCGGCATGGCCAAGGTATTTCTGCGCGGTTAGCACGTCTACCCCGGCGTTGTATAGAACACTGGCATAGTTGTGGCGAAGATAATGCGCGGTCAGCACGGAGCCTATAAGCTCCGGCGCACCATCCACCCCTGCATTTAGGTCTTTGCTCTCTATGCTTTTATCGGCCTGATATACGGCTGCCATGAGGGCTTTCCAGTACCTCACATACGTCGGTTGCGGCAGATGTTCGCCCGTACGCGCCCCTTGTATTACATAAGAGAGCCCTTTTACTGGCGATCTGCGAAGAGCCCGTTCCAATGGCTCCGGCATCGGCACATCACGAATTGAATACTTAGACTTTACATCGCCCTCGGCATTTGTCACATAGTCTATATCACGCCTGATATGAACGATGTGCTCAGAGAAGTCTATATCATTCCATCGCAGCCCCAGCATTTCACCGCGCCGCATGCCTGTATAATACAATATAGCAAGCATCAGCCCATGCGGGTGCGTTGCAGCCACCTTAAGCACGGCGGCTTCTTCGGCGGAGGTCAGTGCGCGTCGACTTTGGTGCTGTGCTTTTGGTGCCTCGACCGCGGCGGATACGTCGCGGTCGATCACGCCCTCTGCCGTTGCAAGCTTAAAGGCGCTTCTTATTACGCTACGAACATCCGTTATAAGCGTCTTCCCTTTTCCTGATAACGAGTTCATAAGCGCTTGCAAATCCATACCTGTGACGGCGACCATGCGCTTGTCGCCAATTGCGGGGAGGATATAGCAGTTAATAGCTGATTGGTAATTTTGATCTGTCGAGGGCGATATGCGTGGCTTCTTGTGTATATTGTACCAATCCATGATATAACGGGATGCCAGTACGTCACGCTGCACCTCGCGCCCGCCCACATAGGACCGAATCAGTTCCTGCTTATTTGCCTCCAGTTCTTTCGCGGTACGGCCGCTCGCGTACCGAATCACCGGATCGCCATCTGCATCGTATCCTACGATTACCTTCGCACGGCGTCGCTTGTCCACCTTGTCGGTAATCTTCTTTTTCGTTGCCATAGAACCCCTCCTTTGGTATAATGAGGGCATAGCAAAGCTGGCAATCCAAGGCAATGCTATACCAGCCGTCTCTCCTGCGCCAACAGGGAGACGACATTTTTTTATTATTGATCGATAGATATCGACCAATTTCCGTCTGCAGTCACGATCCAAATGTACCGTATATTCGGATCGAACTCAACATATTTTTCGCCTTTATAGCGCCCGATTTCGTTTACAATAAGCTCAGATTCCTCTGTGTCAGGACAATAAAGCCATACGACGAAGTTGCCCTCTCCACTATGTACAAAAGAAACACTCGATGCTTCAACACTGTCGAACCAACCGGACACGCCATCTCGTGTACCGGATGCACCGGAGCGTGCGCCTTTATCTATCGTATCAACCGAATAAGTCCAGTTTCCGTCGGCCGTAATTTCATAACTGTGGCTGCCTGGGGTAAAGAGATATGTTCCGTTCCATGCACCAATCTCGTTGATAATTAAGTCCCCATCGGCCGTAAAATCACGTACGACGAAGTTACCTTCGCCATCATGCGTAAAGTTGATCTTGCACAGACGTGACTCGGACGCAATGGCTGTAGAAACAATGATATCACCGCTGCCGCTGCCGCTTACTGATTCTATAGCACCGTCTAGGACATCCACATATAATTCTTCGGATATATCGTATTCGAGAACGCCGTTCCTTGTCTGGAGAAAGGTTATGGTAGGATCATCCGAATCGACAAAGGAAACGACAGCATCAACGTCCCAAACATCTTCTGCATTTACAGCAGCCAATGTTTTTGCGCTGGCACTTTCGTAAGAATCCTTGACATCTTGCCATGCTTGGCGCCCCTCAAGACTTTTTAGACCCTCTGCCAAGATATCCCTCGTGAGCCCATGATTCAAAATCGTTATCTGTAGCTCCAGTTCCGTGTCATTAAATACGATGTCTATTGTTTCGTCCGGCGCTGTTTCCCATAAAAGCATTAACTCCGTAGCGAGCATATCCATTTTTTGAGCGGTGGTAAGTTCTGGATCAGCCTCGTGAGGCGTAGGTGCAGCGGTTGCAGGTTCACCCAAGGAAAGGCTAACAGCAAATATGATGGCCGCTACCCCGAGTAGAGACACGACAGCGATCAGGACGGGATTCTTCGGACGACTTTGTTGACGTGTTTTTAACACATCTGCGGCGCAGTTTTTGCAGTAACCGCTTTTACTTGTCCACTCTGTTTCTTTTCCACAGCGCGTGCAATAAGACATGGTATCCTCCTTTTGTAATTCCGCATAGACTTAACTTAATTTAAACGCTTTTCATTTTTGGTTGCGCATACTCCGCTTCTTGAACAGTCTCTTCCTTAATTCCAAATCCTATTTGCGCATTGTGCAGTCTGTATTTTATGGCTTCCTTTCGGATTCCCCACATCTTAGCCAGCGTTTCAACAGGCAACGCAGCACATTCCCGCGCTTCCTCGTCGGATATCA